>Ga0207070_1177_pt1 | contig 15387 bp, 15 predicted proteins | sample Alteio_BWMinHeat_92_FD_153591 | JGI IMG/M metagenome (GOLD analysis project Ga0207070, IMG submission 153591) | Enriched cells from forest soil in Barre Woods Harvard Forest LTER site, Petersham, Massachusetts, United States -... | ecosystem: Environmental > Terrestrial > Soil > Temperate forest >...
AGATTAACGGAGCCGGCTTCGTGCTAAAGACGGCCTTTGCCCCTCTAAGGATTTGCTACGGACTCCAACTTTGCGAGAATCTGGTTCGATTTTTGCCCGAAAGCCCCCTGCGGCTCTTCACTTACTGTCATCTGAAATTCCAGTTTTGCAGCGGCAAACTCGTGCTGATCAATTAGTATCCGTCCGCGTAGGAAGTGCAGAGCAGCGCGACCTTCATGAGACGCTGTTTGGTCGGACGCAACTCGCTGTATTGCACCCGTAACTTCTTTGAGGGCCTCCTCGGTCTGACGCCGTCCAAACAGAGTACGAGCCAGCTCAAAATGAACCTGCCATGCCGAAGGTAGGAACTGCACCGCACGCAGAACCAGAGGCAATGCGTCATCGAATCGCTCAACGTCGTTGTAAATCGAGGCAAGCATCGCGTACGGCAACCCGTAGGAGGGATCGACGCGAATAGCGTGATCAAGGTCCGCGGTCGCGTCCGAGGGTTTCTGAGCCATATTCATTAACGCCCTCAAGGTCAGTGCCAGAGCATAATCGGGATAGAGTTGCAGAGCACGGGATAATTCCCTTTCCGCTACGCTGCTCTGATTATCTTGGATCGCCCTTGCGGCTTTTTGGACTGCCCTTTGAGCTTTTTCAGGAGCTCGAAGTGCGTTACTGGTGACGAGTTCCTGTCTAAGCACCGTACTTTGGGGCACGACATCTTGGTGAAGCCTCTCGTCCGTCAAATCCGGCTGACCGCCGCCTCGCGTGGGATCGGGAGTGCAGTTCACGCATGCGATCTGCGCAGAAGCGCTCGCATAGAACACTAGTATCAGCAATCCACAAGGCCACCAGTAAGGGCGATGGGAGTCTAGGAATGTGCCAAGTCGAGTTGCTGTGCCATTGGATTTAGTCATCAGTGCACTCCTCAGCTAATATCCATTGGTTTAGTGCATGGTTGCGTCGGTCGCTACTGGGAAAACTTTCAGTACTTAGCTGAGAGATCGGGGTGTGAGGAGGACATCTGCCTCTCGAAATTGGTATAGGATTGTGCTTTCTTAAACGCTACTCCAGAATGTCGAAAAGGCGATAAGCTAGATACTTAGATCGCAGCAACTTGGTCCGGGGTAGGAGTGTCTGGAGTAAAGGGAGAGTCCGTCACAGGAGACAGTGTTCCATCGCTTCCAACTGAGAACACCGAAATGGAACCGCCACCACCACCTGCACTGTCGGTGACTATCAGAAACAGTCCGTGAATTGCGGTAGCAACCGAAACCGGCCTGGGCCCAACTTGGTACGGGGATCCCTTAATTTGCGTGAGCTGCCCTGTGCCGTTATTGACCGCGAACGCCGAGAGGTTCCCGGAGTTTTGGTTTACAACATATAGCACTCCGCGTGAAAAGGTTGCAGACACGGGCAAGCTACCGGCAGCGAAAGGGGAGCCAGGAATTTCTGCGAGCTCGCCCGAGAGTGAAGCACTCAACACCGAAACGCTCCCGCCGGTTGCAGCTCCAGCGGTGTTGACGGCAAACAAGAAATGGCCGCTCGTGTCGAACGTCAGAAAGACAGGGGACACTCTCGAGAGTGACGTGGTTGAAAGAGGTGAGAGAGTTCCATTATTTGAAATTTGAAAAGAATTGATTAAGTTGGTGTTTGGGTTCGACGTATACAGAAATGAGCCATTTGGTGAAATGCAAAGCCCCATCGCACCCATGCTGTTTAGTGAAACGGGAAAGCCCGGCAGGCTAGAAAGCGAACCGGTCGCACCGTCGAAAGTCTGGCCATCGATTTGAGCAGGCGTACTGCTTAAGCCATAGACGAACCTGCCGCTCGGGTGCATCGCAAGCCTGATCTCGTTTGCGGCAGCCGCAAACGGAGAGCCCGGAACCGGAACCAGCGCTGAAGTAACAGTGTTTACGTTGAACACGGACGTGCTTGCCGAGGTTGAGTTCGCAACTAAGAGAAACTTTCCTGTGGGATCAAAGGTGAGTGAGTCCGGCGTGGAATGCCCGGTCGGAAAGGGAGAACTTGCATTGCGCTGCAGAGCACCGGAGCTTTCATCGATTAGATATGCGGAAACACTTCCTGCGTTGATATTCGTGATGTAAACGGGACTTGCGCGTGAGACATTACCATTACCAATTCCAGCTGTACTGTTAGCAATTCCAAGTGCGCGTGAATTCGTCGTCCCGCCTCCGCAACCTGCAACTAAGAAGCCAATAATCGCGAGCAGCATGACCACACTGAAACGTACTCCCATCAGGGGGGATCTCAAGACGTAGGCGCCGTTGATGGTCTGAATTGAACTATTCACAGAAGCCTCTTTCCACAATTCCCAGGACGCAGGATCGAACCAAACGCCCCGAGCAATAACAACTGTCAGACGGCACCATTACCGGGTGGGCAATCCTAATTGTCGGCGACCACCTGCCGGTACTGTTAGTAAATGAGAGTATGTCGGCAACGGATGGCCTTGGAGTGCCAGTGTCAAGTCTACGATTCGACCTGCCATCTGTGAGACTTGACAGATGGCCCCAGCTTGCAAAGTGCTTACCTTGTTCTTTCGGCGAGCGACGGATTCCCCATCCTAGAGTTAGGCTACCTATGAGCACCGCCACGCAATATATTGCCCTTGTCCAACCAAAAATACCCCGCGTGCTGGTGGTAGACGACCCAGCGCTGCACCGGTTCCTGTCAGAGACCGCGATGTCAGATGAGTTTCAGGTTTTAAGAACTACTCATGATGACTTTTTCTTTAAGGCTTTTCACGAGAGATTCGATCTGATCATCACGAGTCCGCACACCCCGGCAGATCAGGACATCGAACTGCTTCGGTGTTTGCAACAGTGGAGAGGTGAAGGGGTAAAGGTCATTATTCTGGCGCCTGAGAGCGCTCCGCAGGATGTGATAGCAGCCCTTCGCGCGCACGCCTTCGCACTATTCAGTATTCCTTTCGACTACGGTAGCTTTGTTAACATTGTCGAGATTGCACTTCGCGTTCCAGTCTGGAACGACGGAATCGAAGTCGTCTCGGCAAAGCCCGACTGGATTTCACTGCGCGTGCGATGCAGTCTGGTCACTGCAGAACGCTTAGTGCAATATGGTCATCAATTGAAAGTAGATGTTCCCGATCTCAGTAAGAACCACATCATGCTTGCCTTCCGAGAACTCCTCCTTAACGCGATGGAACACGGCGGACGCTTCAACTCTCTTTTAAAAGTGGATGTCGGTTATCTGCGCACCGAACGTTTGATTCTGTATTACATTCGAGATCCAGGACCAGGCTTCAATTCCATTGAAGCTTTTTCTGAGAGCAAGAAAAATGCAGAAGATCCTCTGGCAAGTGTTGCTGCTCGGATCGAGAAGGGGTTGCGTCCCGGAGGGTTTGGGATTCATCTCGCTAATGAGATGCTCGACTATCTTATCTATAATGAGTATGGCAATGAAGTAGTGTTGATCAAGAATCTAGTATGAAGTGTCGATATGCAGTTCAATACTAGTACCTTGTGTTCAGTCAACACCATGTAGTTCACATTAAGGGTTCTGGCTCTCGCAACCTACCCACGTCATTGACTCACGGCCTCTCTATAGTGTTAGTTTCAAATGGCAAGACATTACGCTGTCATGCAGTCTGTCAAAGTTAGCAGGGTATGTTCGCGGAAAACTGTTTTATCTCTAACCACAGGCCACTTTGCTACCTCGAAGGCTCGGCAACGGGAACTTCCCGATGGAGCTTCGGTTTACATGCTGCTCTAACATGAATTACTCGGACAGTTGGCAAGGCGCCGTCGATGCGCTAACTCGCGACAAGAGCGGGTCGCTGCTGACTTCGCTCGGTATAGCCACGGGGACTGCCTCGTTGGTCTTGGTGGTTTGCATTGTCATGGGAGGGCGGCAATTTGTCGTTTCGAAAATCCAAGGCATTGGAGCGAATATGATAATAGCCGAGCATCCTGGTGGAGGATACCTCGACGGCAGCTCGGCCGACGAACTAAGCTTGGAGGATATTGCGGCCGTGCGCCGCCTACGTCCACAGGTGGTTGCCTCTTCCCCGATGTATCAGATCCCCATCTCAATTACGGGTCCCGGCGGACAGGACCGATACATGCGAATCCTGGGAGTCTCTCCAGATTACAGTCGTATCAGAAACTTGGACTTGATACTAGGGCGTTTCTTCGATGAGTCAGAAGTCAACGAGCGAACCAAAGCTGCCCTCATCACTCCATTGCTCGCAGAAAAGCTCTACGGTAGTGTTTATGCGGCGATCGGCAAAAATCTGAATCTACAGAACCTCTCTTTTGAAGTGATTGGTGTCTTCCGGGAACGAGTTGAGACATTTGGTGAATCAGAGGTCACGAAAGAGACTACATTAATTCCTTACACAATTGCGATGCATTGGAATTCGAAAATGGGACAGGCGTTCTTTTCGGTGAACGAGGCCGATTACGTCGTAACGGAGAGTGCAGCGATCATTTCGGTGATTGAGTCGCGGCACAGGCTAGGAGCAGTCTATAAAAGCGAAAACTTAACCAGGCTTCTCCGAGTTGCCATGAACGCCGGGGATGCTCTCTTGATCGTAATGGGGTTGATCTCGGCAATCACGTTGTTTATTGGTGGCGTCGGCGTGATGAACATTATGCTAGCAAACGCACATAGCCGCGTGCGCGAAATTGGAATTCGTCGGGCCCTGGGAGCCAGACGGAGTGACATCGTCATTCAGTTTTTAACTGAAGCTTTCGTAGTGTCGTTATTCGGGGGAACTCTGGGTACCGTTGCAGGTCTGGCGGTGCCTTTCGTCATTCGCATAAGCAGCGATTTTAGAGTTCCTATCAGCGGATGGTCCGTGGTTGTTTCGCTCGGGTCGGCAGTCGCAGTTGGAATCATTTCGGGCACGTGGCCGGCACGACTAGCAGCCAAGACAAACATCGTGCATGCTCTACACTTTGAATAACTCGTCTCGAGCAATTGTGGGAGCTTTGCGACGATTCCCAAATACCACCTCCGCCGCAGCCCAGACCGAACGTATGTGGGAACCGCACTTCTTATAAGCGGTCTCATCGATAGCCAGGGACATAGTAACCGGTCCGAGTGCGCACGGTCAGCTTTCGGCGAATCTTTGGGTCTGTGAGTTTCACTTTGAGCTTTCGCCATTTACCGTTCGTTGGAAGATTGTCGACATAGTAACCCAAGACACACTGGTTCCGTAGAGCTTGACCAATTTCTCTCGATGCTTTCGACAAAGCTGCAGGAGTTTCTGCTAGGTAGGTGTGTCCTCCTGTTGTATCCGTGATTGCATCCATCACCCTTGGACCCCATCTTTCTTCGGGAGTACTAAACGTGAAGTCATAGAGACCCACGGCGTAGAGCTGGACATCGCTTTCCTCGACCAGAGCCTTGAGTTCGCGAAACGTGAACCGGCTGCTATTGTCACCTCCGTCCGAGATTATCAGCAGTGCTTTCCTCTTGTATCGGGCCTTTTGCATCTTTTGAATACCCATGTATATGGCATCTAGCAATGCTGTCTTGCCTCGCGACATTATTGTGAGCAGCGTATCTTGTAGCGCTTCTGGCGAAATCGTGAAGTCCTTAACCAATTCGGGACGAGCCTTTACGGTAATTAGGAAGAACTCGTCTTGTGAATTTGCTTGGTGTAGGAACTCACGCACAGCCGCCTCTGCGACCGCTATTTTGTCGCCCATGCTACCGCTCGAATCCAGAATGATTCCAAGAGATATGGACGTGTCCTCACACGAGAAATAGCGTATCTCTTGTTGCTGATCAGAATCGTAGATAGTGAAATCGTCGCGCTGAAGGTCGGCTACAGCGTTGCCATATTTGTCAGTTACAGTCACAGGGATCAGTACGAGATTTGTGTTGACATGAAGACGCGTCGATAAACTCTGATTAACTGGTTCCTTAGTAGTGCTTGCGACGGTCTCCCCCGCACTCTGATGATCAAGGGCGTTGGCGTTTAGGCAAATGACGGCCAGAAGCAGCACTCTAAAAGGTCTTAGTAATGCTCCTGATGTCCTGCACTCCATTGCCTAGCCGTCCGCATTTGTTGCTACGATAACTTGTTACTCTTATCCCGTAACTTAGGTCCCTTCAGGTCGCTGCTCCACTGCCGAAATTGACAGTGGATCGTTTCTCAACTCAATTCGCGTGGGGAATAGCTGACCCTCCGAGACTGAGATCAATTGCTTCGTTTTATATGGTCATGGACGGGCTGACTGTACAGTCGCGCTGATCAGCACAGCCGCATCTGTAGGTTGATGGAACGGCACGCTACAGGTTCCGACATCAATCGGCATGGGCGTTCAAGACAATTGGGCGCGACAGGTACCGATACCTACCATCGCTTTCGGCGCGAGTTTTGCTATCTTGATTCACGACTCACGATAGAGCATCAGTATGGCTCCCATCATGGCGAAACATGTTGACCAGATCCAAGCACACGCATTCCGTCCGCTCGTCGTACTCCGCAGTTCAGCCCATCGACTCCATCCCGCAACAACCGCAATAAACGCGAGGGAAATGTGGCTCCATTCGATGAGGGTTGCATCTTTGATGTTCCCGAGAGAATGCGAGTGCGTAAACAACAGCGCACCCCCTATGGCGCATACGACGGGAAAAACGAAACGAGAAGCGGACCACCGGCCAAGCCTGGTCTGCACTCGCCATTCGCTAATTGCCAAGCCGATGACGAGTACGGCAAAAACACGATGCTGTAGAACGTCGGCTTCAAGAAAACTTTCCCAGAAACGATTGGGGCCCAGCGGCCAGTTCTCTGGGTCGGCGCGAAGAAAAATGAAGATAGCCAGCGCAACAAATATAAGCGGCCAATGACGTGCCCACTTCAGTCGCTGTGAGCGAGAAGCGATGGCAAGAATCCCGGCCGCAAAAACAATCAGCCCGGCCCAGTTGTGATTGTATTCCGACCACGCTCTTCCTTCGGGACTCTCCGGCAAAATGGGGGGCTGTCCGGGAACATACGTAGTGGGGCGTCCAGTTCTTTCTGCCTCATGTCTTAGTAATTCTCGATCCGGTTCTTTTAACTGCATCACGTTCGGACTTGAGAATCGCGGTAGGCGAGGGACATATCGATTTTGAATTTCTTGGAGGCTGAGGCGATCGTTTGGCAAGTCTACCGCTGGAGGCTGAGAAGTCAATGAGGCTGCCGCAAGGACAACTGTGAAGCCTATTCCAATTTCAACCTCCACGTTTCGTCCCAAGATTTCTAAGAGGCGCGAAGACTTTACAGTTAAGCTCTCGACGATAAACTTGTTCAGCCCTCCGATAACCAGTAGTACGAGAAACAAACCGGCCTTGCCCAGCAACATGATTCCATACGTGGTGCCGTAGACGGCATTGGGTTTGTCCAGGTATGACAGAGAAAGATAGATTCCTGCGAAAAGCACAACAGCTACGCCGATCACAGCCGTCCGGGAAAAGCGCCTGGCGATCAAGATCGGCGATTCCGGATTGTGCGTGTCGCCAAGAGCGATGAGGAGAATGGGAAGGCCGCCAATCCACACACCTGCGGCTCCCTGATGTAGCAGATCAAATAGGCTCAACACCAGACGTTTGTCCACGCGGGACCATGCATGACTGCTGGCGACGGAGGCAACGAGGATCGTCATCGCGAAAGGAACAGCGGTCCAGAGGGAGCTGCGGAAACGAGCAATTGTTGCCAACATGACGCAGGAGAAAACGGTTACGCTCGATGCAACAAGGAATTGAGCGCCCATGATCTCGCTAAGAGCTAGTCCCATGGTGCTCTTGAGGATAGCGCAGTTGAATCCCGCGTAAGATATTTGGACTATAGCCATGCTACAGGCGGTCCAAAACAGTACACGACGGATCCTACGTTCTGTAAAAGCTATATCGTGAGTGCAGTTGCGGAGCGCCGGTCTCAGTATTAAGAAGACGAACGCCACACTTCCGATAAGAAGTGTCTGAAGAGCTAGAGATAGTCCGCGCGATACGACCGAGAGATAAGAGAATATGCTAAGCAGTTGCAGCACGTCAGCTTACCTGAGACCGACCACTCACTCGATATTCAACTGGAACTCGCCGCGCGTGATGTGTCCATCCGCTGCGAGTACCTGCCACTGCAGTTTGTACTTGCCGGCGCCGAGTCCCGTGGCTTTAGCGGTTAGAATATTCGGCTCCGACTGTGGATCGAGGAGCAGGGGCTCCGTTGATCCGTTCGGCAGAACCAGAGTACAGCGCGAACGGCTCCCGTCTACACGAACATTAAATCGCAGCCAAACGGGAAAATCCGGACCTTTGACTAGGGAGCCTATTTTCGGTCTTGAATCCATTAGGACCGCGTGCGCGTTGAGCTTCAGCGGCAGGATTATAACCAATGCCGCGCAGACCACCCACATTACGACCGTATTGCTTCGGTGAAGGTTCATGTCGATTGTCTATCCATGTATTCTGCACCGCAATGCGGCCAATACAGACTGTCTACATTGACAGGAGATCACCGAACGTACTCAACGTGCCCAACTTATGAAAAGTGCTTCTCTTGCATACGGCGCTAGTTTGTGATCGGAGCGTGCGATTGTGGCCGATAGACTCAGCCCATGACGTTAATTGAGAGTGTCCTATCGCCTACCCGGCTCAGGCGGGACATTACTCTTCTGCTCCGGAACAGGCTTTCGCCCGATAATAGGAACCTTTTTTGTCTCTCCCAAAAGGTCGTTGTAGGTCATGGTCTTGTGTTTTATGAGAACAAATATGTCTAGACCCGCACGGTACTGAATACCGTATGTGCGGACGCGCTGCGTAAATAACACTGTGTACATCACATTGCCAACCCTCACATCGACGTCGAAACGTTCAATAGAGTGGTTGCTCGGACCGGACTCTCGATGTGGCGTAACGGACATGATAGTACCGCGTTCATATTTTGAAGCGGCCGGCTGAGCGAAAACCTGGTTGATCAACACAAATACCATTAGAATGGCTGTACATCGCTTCATACCTTTTCTGCTTACGGATAACCAGTTGGTCTTCGGCTGGCTGAGCTGTCCACTTTCGGAAGGCTGCTTCATGCGCCACCAGGAGTTTGGCATTTCTCAGAGACTTTAATGAGAGAACCGACTGCATTACCACTGGGAAAACTCTTAGTGTTAACGCGGGAACCGCTGCGGAGGTGTATAGCGTTCAGGATTGGCGTTAACTTAAGCAGCGCGTTGCCGCTCAAACAGTGATCTATAGTGGCCGCACCGTCATTCATAGCAGCATATTGTCGCCACTTCGCTCTACATCCGGTTCTGGCAGTTTGGGGGCGAGCAATCTCATGGGTGCGCTTACGCAACGACGCGCGCCATTTCGTTTAATTCTCCTATGAGCCGCGACCTCGATTGAGGAAGCGGTCGCTCAGGAAGGGCTGTTCGCTCGATCTCTGGCGCAAGTGCTGCATGCCGCGAGCTTATCAATCTGACGTCTGTTCTAGGAGCAGCTTAAGATACTTAACCGGAACGCCCAAATTTTCCCCTGTGAAGTTGGGCATGAAGGCAGCATTAATTCCAATTACCTGCGCATGGGAATCAATTACAGGGCCGCCGCTTCCACCGGGGGCTGTATGAGCATCATAGACGAGCGTGTAATCAGTCACGCCTCCTAGACGACCGTATGTTGCCAGGGGACGTAGCAGACCTTTCATGGCTAGTGCACGCATGCTTATAGGATTTGCTGTGCTGGTAATGCTTGCACCCACCACTGGAGATGACTTCGCGAGCATAGCCACAACTCCTGCGGGATAGCCCAACACAGTCACAGGATCACCGACTTTAGGTTCCCTGTCGGCTAGCGGCAAAGGTGGCACCGACGTTTGGTCAGGCAAAGTGAACTGAATCACGGCAACATCAGATTTCGAGGAGACTATCGCGCCAGTAAGAGTGATTGGTTTCGTAATTCCTGGGCAGAACGCCACGATTCGGTTGACTCGAAAAAGTGTGCCAGCGTGACGCAATGCCCGCGCGTTTTCATCATCCCACCAGGGCTCAACAATGTGACGATTTGTCGCCATCATCCCGGACTTGATCACAAAACTGGTACCTGCGACCGAGCGAGATTGCGGTAATAGGTCGCGGTAGCTAGACGTGTAGCTTGTGTACACAAAACAAATCGATTTCTGATACTGCTCAACCACGGTGATACCAGCGCCCATGCTAGGACTGTTGATGCGATCTCTCTGTTGAATCAAGTAAAGTTGCCTCTCGAGCACAGCGATCGAGTGCGAGAAGCGAAGGTTGGAGAGCAGAGAGAACAGCGTAGCCGCCGCCGAGATTACGAGAAATACGAAACTGAGTCCGCGCACGATTCGGGCGGATTGCCTATCTAAAACTTGTGAATTATCCATCCTGAATGTCCAACGCATGAAAAGAGTCCAATGGTCCCGAATGCTTCCGAACCTCCGATTCCGACAAGCCACGTCAGGACTGCTGTAAAAATGACGATCCCTATGAAGAAGCATGAGCCTAGGAATTGTGAATCGTCGAGTTTCTCGCCTTTTGCACAGCTAACCCTTTCTAGATAGCCGAGGGGGTTCGAGCTTGAGTACTGTCAAATCTGCCAGAAGTAATCAACAGAGTGAACATGATCAACCTGTTCAACCCGGGCGGCGGAGGTTGCGATACCTGGCTTTTGCAGTGATTCATCACGCTGAACCTGAAATGAGGGTGCTGGCTGGAAGCCGTCGCGATTGAGCTTACGGGACTGTTCAGTGGTGGGGGCCCAAGCAGTAGGTCACACAGGTTCCAATTCGAGATCCAAAGTTCGATTGACTACTGCGCCTTACTAACAGTTGCGTTTTGGGCGACTTCGCTCTCCGGCTGCATTCGCATCAAATTGGGAATCATCGGCGTCACTTGAAAGGGCAGCTTGTCGCCCGCCCAGAGAATCGCTTCCGGCTTGCTTTTCTTGAAGTTCAGACGATCGTCCCAGGAGTCCAGCTTGATGCGGCTGCCCAGGGGAAGCGCCGCGATCTGATGAACGTCGGCGGTCTTGAGTTCGGGCGCGCTCTGGATCAGCGCGGCCATGCGCAGCACCGAGCTGCCTTTCGCCATCTTGTCGCCGAAGTTCGGATTGATGAGCCAGTTCAACTGCTGAGAATGAGCCTGCAGTGCGCGCAGGAAGAGGCCGGCGTTCGCCAGCTTGTCTTTGTAAGGCGAATTTTGAAGCAGCTCCAGGGCTTTTTTGTCTGCGGCTTCCTGGTCGGCATCGTCGCGCCGCATGCCCATTTTCTGCAAAATCTGTTCATCGGGAAAGATCAGGCGATCGCTGAAAGCAAACTTTGTGTTCACCGTGTGTCCAAGCGCTATGTGAGCCAGCTCGTGCGATATCACCATCGCCAGCGACGCTTCGTCGGGCAGCACGTCCAGCAGGCCGCGGCTCACCACGATGGTATTCCCCACAGTAAACGATTCCAGCGGGGTTGTAAGCAGAACGCGACACCGCACTTCAGGCTGGATGTTGAGATTGTTGGTGATCTCCAGATTGTTCGCGACAGTCTCCAGCACTTTGGAAACCTCGCCCGCAGGCGCAAGCATGCCGGCGCGCTCCATGCGATCGAGCACGTTGTCCTCGGCTTCACGCTGCCATCTGTGCCGGCTCTCGACAGGATTAACTTCGTTGGCGCTGTCGCCGCTCTTGTCTGATACTCCTTCTGAATCGACCTGCATGTCGGTGAAATCCGTCTGGTGAGCCGAATGCTCCAGGTTGTAACCCCAGAGGCGCGTCTGGCCTTTCATGCTGATCCTGTGCACGATGTCGTGCCGCACATCGCCGTCTTCCATATAGAGGAACGCCGGCAACCACACTCCCGGCTGCATATTCATGCGCCAGCTATCGAAATGGAAATAGAAGTTGCTGCTGCTCTGCGGCTCGTAAGTGCCGTTGAAGCGGACGATGTTGTGCTCCTGGTCCTCGACCCAGATACGCCCGACAAAGTGCGGTCCTTTGATCTTCTGGCGCGTTGCGACATCGAACACCATAGTGCGGACGCCTCCCAGAAACTCCTGCCGGCGATATCGCAGCTCATAGTTGTCCTTATCGAACCCGTTGCTCAGGAACAATAACTGCATAAAGCCCTGCGGCAGGTAATTCATCTCGTTGGAGGAATCCAGCCGATCGAGCATCCGCGATAGCCTGCTCGCTTTCTTCTTGTCATAGGGCGTGTCGTTGAAGCCATTCTTATCGAGCGCCAGGCGGTCAAGAAAATACTCATCGCTGACCGGAACCTCTCCCAGTTCTTTGTCTGGCCGCATGATCTGAATGTAGGTTTCCATCAGCGGCGTGTACTTGCGCATGTTTTGAACGAGCTTAGCTTCCTGGCCGAAGATGCTCGCGCTCATAGCGTCGCTCACGGACTGCGACTGCTTGTCCTGCGGCGTGGGAACGTCTGCCGCCATAAGGGCCAGCGACGCCGTGAACATAAAGGCAACGATGCATACCTTGCGATTGACCAGCATAAAAACTCCTTGCACCAAGAACTTACTCAGCTAGTTGGAAAACAATGTGAACCAGCGCGTCTGAGTCATACGGACGACCATCTTTCTTCGCGGGCTCAAAACGAATCCTCTGTCCAGCGGTTTCTGCCGCTTCGTCCAGACCGTGTCCTAAGCCGCGCACAACCTTGAGCACGCGGGCGTCGCCCGACGCGGCGAACATCACGTCGAGCAGAACCTCGCCCTCGATGTGAAGCTGGCGAGCCTCGGCGGTATAGACCGGCTTCGGTTTGAACAGAATTTCTACCGGAGTGGTGTCCGACACGCGCGCGTGCTTGCTCGTAACTTCGGCCGTGGCAACCTCGCTGAATCCGACGGTGGTCACGGCGCTTCTTACACTGCGCTCGCCCGAATTGGAACGCGGCGCCTGATCGCCGAATCCTGCACTGGCGATCACAGCTTGCTTCGACTTAGAGCTGGTTGCAGTCTCGTTTCCAGTCGGAAGATCGAAGCTGCCTGCGGAAGCGGTGAGCTTTCGGTCGATATTCGGCTTACTGGCACCCACAGCCGCAATCGCGAATTCACCCGTCTCAATCTCATGCGCCGAAGCTTTGCTTGCAGGCTTGGCTGAGCTGACCGCATCGAACAGTCCTTCCGTGATCTTTTTCGGTACCGGCAGCTTCGGGAGCTCGGGCGGCATATTTGCGGCGACAATCTTCGGCGCCTCGGGCGCCGCAATCGGTTTCACGGCCGTCTTTTCCATTCTGGGAAACATGACCTCAGGAAACACCGGTGGCCGGTTTCGAATTTGAGCCGGCACCTTCGGCGGCGGAGGAGGAAGCGGCTTTGCAGTGTTCCGCTGTTCCAGAGTCGGGGCGACCAACGCCACCGGTTCGTAGCTACGAGTAACAACCTGTGCCGATTCACTCGGACACCACACTGCAATCTTTATAAGTAGGAGGAGTATCCCGGCATGGAGAAAGAAACTAGTGCCGAAACGATTCCACCTTTGTGACGGTCGAACTTCGGCAAACGTGGGAACCGCGCTCCTCCCGACGGGTCCTGGTTGGGACAGCTCGGGAACGCCTGCCCAGCCCTGGCAATGAGCAAATACAGTCATCGGAAAGGCTCTTTGCGGAAACCATCCTTCTTTGAGCTGGACGATTAGCCACGGATTACGCCCATTAACCGTAAGAGTTTGCTATGACTGAAGAAGAGGCACGAGATTACTTTAGGGCGTGGGACTGTTGAGCTTGCAAAGTGCTCGTAGGCGTGATCCACGAAACCGATCCCTTTTTGTGGAACCGGCCGCCCCCGGATGAAGTTTGCCGGTTATGCCGAGACATTGTCGAATTAAATAAGAAGTCAAACCGGGCTGGGGGCGGCCGATTCCACGTTACTTGGGTACTCTGCGATTCAGCGTGGTGACTTAGCGGACGGGTGGCGAAGCCTGTTTTCGAATTATTGTTTTGACTTTCGTGTCTGATACCTCACTGTGGGTGCCCGAATGCGCTCCCTGCGAAAACAACGCACGGCGCGGCACGCAATATAAAAGAGCGTTCCGATTCCGGTAATCTGCGGTATCTCAAAAACCCGGATTACGGAAAGGAACACCCTTATGACTAGCACGAAGTTTATCGGCCTGGATGTGCACAAGACAAGTATCTCGGTTGCCGTGCTGGATGGAGACGGCAAGCTGGTGATGCAGTCGGTAGTGGCGACCCAAGCGGCTGCGATTCTGGATTTCCTGCGTGCTTAGGGAACGTCATCCAAAAGAAGATGTGGCCTGCTAGACATCGGCAGTCCCCCTAAAGTGCCTCCTTCTACCAGGATTGGGGGCATTTTTATTTTCGCCGTGAATTTCAAACTCTACCACTACCCGGCTCCGAGGTCGTTTGCCTCCTACAGCCGGATTGAAAGCAGAGAGGCTGGTAGATCAGACTCGTAAACCTCAGTGAAAGTTTCGGTGAATTCCTCGCGAGCTACGACAGGCAAGCGGTGACTCGCAGTCCCGAGATGTTAATTGAATTCTTGCTGTTCGTATCCTGTTCTTTGGAGTATGCTGTCCGCTCACCATTGAGCTACTCCATGCAAGTTAAAATAAATGGAGAGCCGCAGAAGTCCTTTGAGCAGTTCCAGGAGACGTTCAGGCAGGCGTTTGGGGACATGACTCCAGACGTGGACAAGTGGCTCCGGTTGGCGAATTTCTCTAACGATTCCTTGGAGCGGCGACACTCGACCGACGACGCGGCATAACAGTACGCATTTCCGTATCGGGACACTACCGAGTCAGGATGCGCTTGGCACAATACTGTCCGCCGCGGGAGCCGCAGCCGACGTGCCACGCACAACCCCAGTCGCCTTGACACTCGCAGTGCATCACTCATTCCATCGGACGCAGAGAGTTAGTGAGAGGGGCGATCAAGATCAGCCAAGCTCTTGTCCAGTTTATCCAGGAAGTTTTCAAGGTCGCTGAGCTTTGTCTGTTCTGAACGTAATTGCTCCTCAGACTCTGATTCACTCGACTGCTGCTGTTGCTGCAAATGGCGGTGTGTCTCCAAGTCGGCTTTCAGGCGTGGCAACACTTGTTCTTGAAGTTCTTTGCGCTCCGCCGCCGATTCGGATTGTGCAAGGCGTTCCTCACTTCGTTGTACTTCGGCGCTCACCCTTTTGATTTGTGATTCAGTGTCCGACAGCCTGTCCCGAGCCAGATCCCGTCGCTCGGCAGCACGCTGTACTGCTGTTTCTTGGCCTTGTAATCGGTACAGGACAATCTGAACGCGCTGTGCGGCCACCGTGGTTGTCACCAGGTCTTGCCGCAACTGCCGAATTTCCCTAACGAGCGGTTCCAGGGCATGAGAGTCGGACGGCACCTGTCCAGAAGCGAAGATCGACGAGAAGACGACTGTTCCGAAAAGCAAAGTCGAGCGCATTTATCCCC
>Ga0207070_1178_pt1 | contig 15369 bp, 19 predicted proteins | sample Alteio_BWMinHeat_92_FD_153591 | JGI IMG/M metagenome (GOLD analysis project Ga0207070, IMG submission 153591) | Enriched cells from forest soil in Barre Woods Harvard Forest LTER site, Petersham, Massachusetts, United States -... | ecosystem: Environmental > Terrestrial > Soil > Temperate forest >...
ATGTCAGCATAAACAGACATAGTAAACTATCAAAAATATGGTTAATGAACATAAGAAAATAGATGTTTTGTCAAAACTAGTTGACATTATAAAAATATCGTGATAGTATACACAGCGTTGACAAAGGAATGTGACAACGGCCTCGGGACTCAGACTTTCTAGGACGAGTACCCCGAACGCCACCCAGTTCTTTGCCCAAAAAAATCTTTGCCAAAAAGATCAACCTTCGGCAGCCATCAAAAGTGTGCAACTTTACTGAGGGTTTGCCGTATGGGAGCAACATTTGCCTATCCCAATATGGAGCATGGGTGAGTGCCCTGAGACGATCACTGGTTAGTCAGACTTCCAGTGGCTGCTGAAGGAAAATACTTTGACAATTCGTAGCGTATGGGGCCGATGGGTCAGATGGTCTGATGTATTTCGACCAAAGTGGGGTTCAACTCCCCGCGGCTCCACCAAATTTCGTTGGGTAGTGTAGAGAAGAGCTACTTCTAATAAAAGAAAAAAGACAAATGCCGTAACGCGCCCCCAGGAGTAGAGGGGCTGCTGGCAAAAACTCGGGCAATCATGCCCCTGTGATTGGGTGCCAAGCGCCCAAACCAAACTCTTTTCACTGTTTCTCCCAACGACCTTTCATGGGAACGTCCGCTAACGTTCCCTCTCTAATTAAGTCCTTACGGGGTGAGGAATGGGTTCGTAGACATGCCCTGCGTCCGGTCGGTCATCCCCCGAGGGATTACCGACCAGGCCGTAGAAGCAGTCAAAGAATTCAGGCCAAGAATAGAAAATGGACGGGTAAAATCAACTGATGTCGCGGCGATAGACGGAGCCAATGGGGCACGGTCAGAACGCCGAACAAACGACAACGACCATCTAAAACGGCCGAAAAGGCCACCCGCGCATGTTCATGCGCTTGAAGCCCCGCTACGCGCGGAGCTGACCCGAGAAAAGGTCCAGCGGACCTGGGGCGGCGACACACTATGTGACGACCGCCCCTTTTTTTATTGTTTCACGTAACGCGCAACTGAAAGGCTGTGCTATTTCTTCATCTTCTGTTTAGCCCCTAGCCAGGCCAGCTCAAAGAGTTGCTGCATCGTATGGGCAAAATCGGCGCTCTGAATAAGCACACCCGAGTAATTCTCTTTGCTGAAATTGAAGAACTTTACCCCCCACTCTGGGTACACCTGGACTGTCCCGTGAATATTGAGCTGCTCACGCGGGATAAAAATCCCGTCACGCAGCTCTTTTTTGTTCTGATAATTAGGAATCTCCCCTGCACGATGAGTATAGATTGCCCGGGAGCTAATGCGCCTGACTACCCGGTCTTGCACCGAATTTTTGCGGCGCTGGGGAAAATGCTCCTCGACAAGGTCAATGGGGATAATGCTCAGGAGCTCTGACCCTTCCCGAAACTGGTCTTTGCCATACCGGTCAAGTGCTTCAAGGCCATCGGCCCCTTCGAAGTAGCGAACAGCTGGCTTAGTTTTGTTCTTGTTGTAAACCGCTTTCAGCTGGCCCATGACATCGTCAAGGTATTTCTTACGGCCATCAATTGCCCGCTTTTGTTCTTCAAGGATGTTCTCGAGCTCAGAAGGGTCTTCAGCAATAAACATCGTTTTCTTGGCACGTTCAACGCTACTTACCAGGCCCAAGCTCATTAGGCGCTCCAAAATAACATAGGTCGTCGCCCGGTTTACCCCAGATTTCTTAGCGATGTTCTGAACGGTATCTTCAGCTAACTCCAAGCAGGCAATATAGACATGTGCTTCCTTGTCGCTAAGACCAAGTTTGATGAGTTGCTCAATCATGAGAGTAGTTATTTCTTTTGCTAGGATACCATTTTTGCCCCAAGAGGACTACGCATTTAAAAAAAACAGCCCGGTTTTTGCCAGGGCTGCGCAAACGTGGGCATTTAATCTTCGGAGAACCAGAGGGCTAACTCCCGCTTCGCATTCTCGTTGGAGTCGGAAGCGTGGACGAAGTTCCGGTTGTTCGGATCACCAGGCCTCATGTACCTGGCCCGGATCGTTCCTTCCACCCGCTCGGCTTCCCTGAACGGGCCGATAAGCGTTCGCAGCCGCTGGACTGCATCTGGGCCGCCAAACAATTCGATGGCAATAACGACCTTGCCCGCCATGTCGCTCACCAACGTTTCGAAATAGGGCCGCCCGACATGCTCCCCATAGTGTGCTTCCAGCAGCTCCCGGGTAGCGATGCGCGTCTTGAGACGAGCAAGGACAAAGCCCTCGCGCAGCACACGCTCGATGATCTCCCCTACAACCTGTCCGTGCCCAACCGCCTCCGGCTTAAGCAATAAAAGCGTCGAAATTCCCTGACCCAATGTGTCACCTCCTGTCCCTGGGACAGGCAGAGAGTATCAGGAAAAGATCCCTCTGGAAACTATTATGCCCGCTGAGCCAGCGGCCACAGGATATCCACCACTCCCCGGAGCGTTGTGGCGATTGAGCTCGACTCAATAACGGCCCCGTGCATATGGTCACGATAAGTAAGGAGCGCTATTTTATTTCCCCAGATCAAAACATCGCTAGGAAAATGCCATCCGGGCAGGGTAAAGCGGATTTCCTGCCCAGGCTGCTGATAATACTGCTGGTACTGTTCAGTTTGGGGCAACCGTTGGGCAATATCGCGGATATTGGCCTTCTTTGCTGCCAGGCGCTTTGTAAAATCTTCCCAGTCGTCGAACGCATGTAGCCAATCAGCTGTTGAACCGAAGATATCAATCTGGTCTGCTTCGGCTAGGATCTCCTCATGGATCGCCCGCAACCCTTCCTTGCCTTCAAACCATCTCATCAGCGGCTGTTCAGAACGGCTTCCATAGAGCATCATCAGGCCCGGTACAAACTGGTCAAAGATAGCCAACCGGTTGCTCAGGATTTTCCGTAGCCGCTCAGGGCTCACTGGCCGGTACAGCCGGACGCCGTTTCGCTCCAAACTCAGCACCAACCCCTGCCTTTCTAAGTTTTCCAGCACGGCATAGGTATACGGCCGGGAAAGCTTTACCTGTGTGGCCAGTACGGCTGCCCGGGATTCACCTAACCGGAGCAAACCCAAATAGGCGGCGATCTCATTTTCTGTAAACCCCAACTGCTCAAGACTCTTTTCGACCTCTTGGTTCATAATATTGTCACTTTTTTAATTACACCATCACTATTGCATATTTTCCAACCTGATAATAGGCAGTGGGATGTAATAATTCGTTTATTACCCCTGGCCTACCTGATAAACCATGCCCGTGGAACCTTTTTCGATTTCTGACCATTTGGAGGCCGCGATTGCCTCCCGCGACCAATGCCACAGCTACATTCAGCAGGCCTTCTTCCATGACCCTGCGCAGGCGGCGGTTGACTATGCCTGTATCAACCGTAAAGCCATGGGCCAGAACAGTTGGCTGCACAGCCTTCTCACCGAAGGGATGCCGTTCGGCGATATCACAGCGCAAGTTGCCGGTGGGGTGATTGGCGCCGTCGCGGTCGGTGAGGGCGGCACACGGGAAGGTCGTTTCCTCGATTCCCACACCCACAAAGCGACCGTCTTCTTCCGGGCAGTAGCAAAGGCGGCGGGCGTTACGGCGCCAGAGCCAACCGACCTGACAACCCGTACCGCAAAGCGGCTGTACCCGAATTTCCTTACCCTGGCCAACAGTGGCCTATATGCTCCAGGCAGTACCGATTGGTTCTTGGAAATGCTCGGCCGCTGTTTCGCCTCCGAATTCACTGCTGCCCGGGCGACAAGCGGCCGTGATGAATTCGGCCTCGTCGCCGGGCGCTTCCAGGAGCGGCATCCGGAAATCTGGGGAGTGCTTAGCAAGGCAGAGAGTGCCTGGCTCCTCGAGCATACGGGTGAGGAAGAGAGCGGGAGCAGCGATGACACCCTCGAAGATGAACACCTCGGCTACGTCACCTCAGCCGTCAATATGGCGGCCAGCTACGTCATCGAGCAGGGGCAGAATCAAAAACCGGAGATTGCCATTATGGCCGGGGTAGACCATTGGACCATGCGCCTGGAGAATTTCTTCGCCCACTGGGCCACCCTGTAAACCTCGCCAACACGATGGGCTCACACGACCCGCATCACCAGATGCGGGTTTTCATATTTATTGCTGCACTTTCTTCTTTGGCAGAAACCCGGACGCCATAAGCCCGAGCACGGCGAAGCAGACAATCAGGATAAAGGCATCTTTATTGCCGTCAACGACCGCTTGGTTTTCAATATCTTTCACTACCACCGTGTCAGTGGCGTTGCCCGGGAGTTGCAATGGTGAAAATTCCAGGCTGCTTGCCTGGCCCTCGCTAAGCGCCAACGCCTGTTGTTGCTCCGGCTGAGACAAGCGTGGATCAACCTGTACAGCACGCTTGAAGTGCGAACTTGAGACAGTAAGGATGACCACGCCGGTAACGGCAATCCCCACCGACTTGCCGATTTGGCCGAGCATCTGCATAATTCCCGAGGCCTCACCGGCATCGGCCGCCGGGACAGCCGAAAGGCTCAAGTTGTAGAGTTGGGAGGTTAGCAAACCAAGGCCAATACCGGCAATTACCATTGGTACGATAGTTGCCTCGACCGTCGTTGTACTATGGAGGATGAGGTAAATGTAAACGGCTTGGAAGAGCTGGAGAACAAAACCAACCTGGATTAATAACCGAGGAGATATCTTGGTACTCAGGGAAGCTGCAAGCGGGGCGGATACGAGCAACGCCCCTGCCAACGGCAGGTATACGTACCCGGCATGGAGCGAGTCCAAGCCCACAACGGTTTGGAAGAAAATAGCCAGGATAAACATCAGGCTGATCTGTACAAAGGCAAAAATGCCGTAGCTGATTGCCCCAGCTGTGTACTGGCGTTTCTGGAAAAGATGGGGTGAAACCAAGAGCGGCAGCCCCTGTTTTTCCCGGCGGGACTCGTAGAGCATAAACACAGCCAAAATTGCTAAGCCAAGCAGACCAATAACCGGCATCAGTGAATATCCAAAGAAGTGCAATGCATGCCCCGCCACAATGAAAGCAGCCTTTTCATGCAAAACACCATATGTTGATGCCTCAATGAGGGCGAACATCACCGTAAAGACCCCGGCCGCCGAGAGGATAACGCCCAGCCAGTCAAAGCGGTGGTGGTCTTTGAAATCTTTGTCCTGAGGCAGGATACGTGAACCGAGAAAAAGCGCCAGCCCAACAAAGAGGTTGATCCGGAAACTCCACCGCCAGTTGTAGTGAGTGGCAAAATATCCGCCGAGCAACGGGCCAATGGCCAGGCCAAGGGCGGCCGTTGAACCCCAGAAGCCATAGGCAATGGCCCGGTCCCGGCCAGTGTAACTTGCTACCAGGAGTGAAGAGGTGGCCGGCATGATGAGTGCCGCACCGAAACCTTCCAAAATAGATTCACCCGCCAGCAGAGAGGTAAATGAAGTGCTGTACGATGCCAGCACCGACCCAATAGCGAAGATTATGACGCCCAGCAGGAACATTTTTTTGCGGCCGAAGACATCGCCCAGCCGGCCACCGGTGATCAAGAGTGACCCAAGCACCAGGGAATAGGCAGAAATAACCCACTGGATTTGGGTCAAGCTGATATTCAGGTCCCGGACAATTGGCCCAATTGAGACGTTAAGGACTGATGAATCGATGACAATGATCAAAAGGCCAAGTACAAGAACACCTAGTGGAAGCCATTTTCTCAGAAATGATGGGTGTGGTTCCGGATTCATTGTTTCATCATAGGGATTCTTTGCCGTTTTTGATACCCCAACCGTGGTTTGTCCGTTATTTAATAACCAGCTCTCAAATTGACAATTGGCCATCATTTCCCTATATCTAGAAGGGTAATTCTAGGGAATTGTTCCGGAATACACAAGTGCAAGAATGAAACAACCAATTCGTATCGGCTTCATTGGGGCCGGGTTCGTCGCCAATTTTCACGCCCGTGCCCTTCAATCGGTGCGGGGCGCCGAAGTGACTACCATTTTGGAGAGAAGGGGCTCCCCTGAGCTCGCGGCAAAAATCGCCGCAAACGATTTGGGCGAACCCCGGATCGTCCCGACGATCGCCGACGTTTGTGCCGGGTGCGATGTTGTCGCCATCCTCAACCCAAACTTCGCGCGTATCGGAACCATGGAACAGATCGCCGAGGCGGCGGCAAGGAACCTCCTGATGGGCGTCATCGTTGACAAGCCACTCGGCCGTAACTGCGGCGAAGCAGCCGCCATGGTAAGACTCGCCCAGGAGGCGGGCCTTCGGACAGGCTACTTCGAGAACCAGATTCACATGCCGGACGTTACGGAGACGCGCAGGCAACTCACGGACGTGGCGGCTACAATGGGGCCGGTACACCTTGCCCGAACGGCCGAGGAGCACGGCGGTCCCCATGAGGCTTGGTTCTGGGACCCACGGCGCCAAGGTGGAGGCACTTGGTCAGATATGGGCTGCCATAGCGTAGCCGTCGGATCGTACATCTGCACGCCCGACGGGGAAGCGCCAGATTTCCTCGTTCCGTTTTCGGTAACGAGCAACCTTGCCCTCCTCAAGTGGGGACGGGATCCTTGGCGAAGTCAGCTCCTGGCAACCCACGGCGTTGATTACGACAAGGTGCCGGCCGAGGATTATGCGAATGTGACTATTACGTTCCGAAATCCGAAGACAGGTCAGCTGGTGGTCGTGCAGGCAACCAACTCCTGGATGTACGATGCCCCGGGACTGCGACTCCTAATGGAAGGAATGGCTGGCGGGTACAGCTCCGGCGTTGACACCCTCCGCTCACCGACCGAGATCTTTATCAGCGATGCGGCGGCGGCCCAGGTGGCCAACAGCGAGCTTGCCCTCGAGAAATCACAGTCAAGCCGCGGCAGGCTAACCCTGCTCGCCGATGAACCCCGTCTCTACGGCTACGAGGCTGAGTGGCGAGATGCCCTGGCGGCCTTCCGCGAAGGCCGGGATGCCATGCTCAACTTCAGCTACGGCGCCTGGGTGACCCGGCTCGTCATGGCCGGCTACTACGCTCATGAGCAGGGCGAAACGATCGACCCGGCCGAAATGCCGGACAATTACATCCCACGCATCCAGCAAGGGCGCGGCAACGAGGTGCTCTCCTCTATCGCGTAGCCAAACCTTGCCTAGATCTCCTGGCCAGCCCTAACCGGCCTGGCCAGTTTTTTATTTGTCGGATATGTAGTTTTCTGGTATGAAGTATATGGCCTCTAAAGCCAACTTCTGGAGTATTGACAATGAACAGAAAACTTTCCATCGGTGGGTGGTGCCTGATGAATACAGGTACCGACCCTTTCGGTGCACCCGTCCGCAAATACGACCTTCTCATGGCAATGCACGCCGCAAAAATAGCGGGCATCAGCCACATTTCCTGGCATGACGCCGACCTCTGGCCGGACGACGCCTCGGCAAACCAGATCGATGAACGCATCGATGAAGTGCTCGGTTTCTGCAGTGAGACCGGGCTGGTTACGCTCAACTTCACGTCCAACACCTTCAGCCACCCCGCTTTCCGTGCGGGCGCGCTGAGCAACCCCAGCCAAACGGTCCGCGATGCCGCGCTCGGCAAGGCCCTACGGGCAGTTGACCAAGCCAATGCCTTTGGCGCCAAGAATATGATCTGGTGGGGCGGCCGTGAGGGCGACGACTACGCCCACGCCAGCGATGCTGGCGACGGACTCAACCTGTATCTGACCGGAGTCCTCATGTGCATGGCCTATGGCAGGCGCAAGGGGTACAGGTTCGGCCATAGCGTCGAGCCCAAGCAATACGAACCGAGACTCGGTGAACTCTACCCGGCGACCGCCCACCGCATCATTGCCTGGGCCGAAGCGAACCGGGAGCTACTGGACGGCCTGTCCCTGGAAATGCGGGTCAATCCCGAGTATCCCCAGCACGTCCAAATGCTGGGAATGAGCGCGGTAATCGAACTCGAGATGCTGCTGAAGAGCGACTATCTCGCGGACTTCATTCACTGGGGCGGCCAGATTCCGGGCCGGCTGGACTGCGACCTGCCGCCCTACTGGGGCGACAACGACCTCGCCAACTCCCTTTCGGTGTTCGCGCTCGAACGAGCCGCATGGGATGGTGTTATCGAGCTCGATTGCCGGCCTCCCCGGACTACGGTGACGGAAGGGGGTTGGCCCACTTCCTCCGCGACAGCGTTGACTACATCCGTTGGTGCGAGCGGGTCGGTGAAGCGCTGGATGACGATCCAGAAATCCGACAGCTACGCGCAAACAACGAGCCGGGACGCGAGGACGACCTCTTCATCGCGGCCTGCAACGGCGACTGGGATGGGTTCGACGCTGAAGTCCTGCGCCTGCAGGGCTTGGGACTCGAGGAGGCCACGGCCGTCGACACCGACTGGATTGAGCGATACGTGGTGCGCACCAAAGAGATCTTGCGCACCACCCCGTAGGGCTTCTACCCTCTATCCCTCTGTCATCTGGCAGAGGGAGGAACCACAGTCTTTAAAACATTAAAAATTGTGGTTCCTTACTCAAAGAGTCAGCTGGCCCTGTATACTTCCCGACGGTGTCCGACCTTAATAATCAGCACAACTACCTTTTGCTGTTGTACCTCGTAGATAATTCGGTAGTCTCCCGACCGGACACGGTACCACCGCGCCGCGCCTTGAAGCAGGACTGCCCCAACCGGAAATGGGTCGTCGCTTAGCGATTGGATCTTTTTAATAATCGCCGCCCGGTCAACCGGGGTAATTTTTCTCAACTCCTTGGCAACAGGCTTTTTATAGAAAATAGCGTAATGCACAGGGTATATTTAGAGCAACCCTTCTGCAGTAAACTCTTTGATTAGGTCATCAAATGCATACGATGGCTCGCTTTGCCGTTTTGTGGCATCTTCAATATCTTCAGCATCTTCAAGGAGCTGATACATCACCGCGTCTTCCACTAGCTTCGAAATACTGCCGTCGGTTTCTACGGCTCGCATTTTCAGCGCGCGGAATATCTTGTCATTGATGGTAATAGTGGTGCGCATGGCAGGGCTTATGGCTTTAGTGCAAATTAGCATCATTGCATCAATATGTAAAGATGCAACACCTACTTTCTGTAGCAATTTCAGCAAAGCGTGCTATTGTGAGGACAAAATTATCTATAAGCACTCCCATGCAATATTTCCTGATCGCTTACACCTTTAAGAACGGCTCTGAAGAGGCCTGGCACCAGCAGGTCAAAGAGTTTATTGCCGCACTCGAAAACAGCCCAGCTACGGCAGGCAAGATTACCTACCGCTGTCTGAAATCAAAAAAGAGCAATGCCTACTACCATTTGGCCACGGCCGTCGACGAAGAATCAGCAAAAACACTTGGTGAGCAAGCTTTCTTCAAGGCTTACACTGAACGGACTGAGGCTGTTGCCGAGGGTGATGTAACAGTGACCCCCCTTGAGCTGATCGCCGCAACGGCCTAACAGGCCTGGCCCTTATAAAGAGAAGCGGCATATTGCCGCTTCTCTTTATTCTTCTGGGGCGCTTTCTGCGCACCCACACGCTGCTGGGCAATCACATGTGCCGCCACCATTCAAGGCTGCGCATTCGTGCCCACACTGGTCACATTTGTTCTTTTCTTCCATAAGAACTCCTCTCGTTATATGTTTTACGTTACTATACGCCGTGCATAGGAAAGAAGCTACCCGGGTTCCTTCCCCTCATCTTCCTCTTTTGAAGTTTCCAACACTTCTTTGACCAACGCAATAAACCGTCCCGGCGGATAATCGCTTTTGATTGCAAACCGGGCGGCCCCTTTGTCTATCACTTCCTTCTCGATGGCACTATCCAGCAGGTTGCTAAAAATAATGACCGGGATGTCCTTGGTTTTCTCTTCTGCCTTGAGTGCCTCGAGCACCTCAAAGCCGCTGGTATGGGGCATCATCAGGTCAAGGACAATCAAATCCGGTAGGTTTTTCAGGGCATGCCCCAGCGTCTCCGCTCCCTCAGTTATCGTTTCTACCGCAAACTTATCTACTTCCAGGATAGTAGTATACAAGTCCGCAATCAGCGGGTCGTCTTCGACAAGCAATACTTTGGTCATAGTTCTACCCTAGGATATTCCCTGCCTTCAGGCAAGCTTGAGCGTAAATGAAAACGTCGAACCATGCCCTGGCGCTGAGCTTTCCAAGCAAATAGTCCCTCCCATCCCCTCGGCCATCAAATGGGAGATATAGAGCCCAAGGCCGGTGCCATTGGAAGCGTCACGAGCAATCAAGCTAGTGCCTGCTTGTTGGAATTTGCGGAACAAAAGCTTCTGGTTCTCCAGCGGGATGCCCTGCCCTGTATCGTGCACCCGCAGCTGCAGGTGGTCAGGATGCACCTCAGCACTGATTACAATCTGCCCGCGCTCGGTGAACTTCAGGGCGTTGCCAACCAGGTTGATCAGGATTTCTTTTACCCGGTCCCGGTCACCTTCGGCTGGGGGAAGTACTTCATGCGGATGATGAAGTAGCAATTTCACCCCCTTTTCTTTGGCAAGCGGGGCTAATTCCTGAAACACTTCTTGGATGATTTCCCGCAAATCCAACGGTTCTACGTTAAAAGTCAGTTTCCCCTGCTCAAGCCGCGACATATCCAAAAACTCGCGGACAATCCGGTTCATGCGGTTGCCACCTTCGGCAATCCCCTCGAGCATGTGGGTCAACCGCTTATCACCCACCTTGTCCGCATACAAGCTCTTGATCAACGCTGTGTAGCCAATGATCGCCGTCAACGGCGTGCGCAGTTCGTGGGAAGCAATTGAGAAGAACTCGTCCTTCGAACGCTCAATGACGGTGCTCTCGGTGATATCCTGCACCAAAATCACCACGCCAATCACCTTTTTATCGAGGATGATCGGTGAGAAGTAGAAGTGAAAGAACGCCCCGCCTACAAGGACGTTTTTTATCTCCAAGCCATGGCCCTCTTCGATGCACTGCTTCGCCGGTTCGTGGAGGGACAATTTGCCGCCAAACTTTTGCTCGATATCGAGCAATGTGTCTTCTTTCGCCGAAACATGGCTGGCAGCACTTTTTGCCTGGAGCGTACTGAGAAGCATTGTTGTACTGCCATTCATCAGTATCACTTCAAGGTGAGTGTTAATCAGGATAAAGCCCATTTCCAAGCTGTTGATTGATGCCATAAGCTGGGCACGGCTCTTACTCAGTTCACGTGTCCGCTCGGCAACCTGGCGGGAAACGCTCGCTTTCTCCATCTCTAACTGCTTTCCAAGCTCGACAAGGTCACGGTTCTGATGCCGGATATGCGCCACCTTCCCTTGCAAATCATACAGCGACGTCTCGAGGCGGGTGATATCGGTCATGCTCAAAATATAGCCCTGTACCTCACCTAGTTCATTGGTCGCCCGGGCGGCTGAAATACTCACGGGAATAACCGTACCCGCCCTGGTAGTCAATTCACTTTTCTCAATGTGGGCAAACCGCTGGTGATGAAGGTTGGCCAAAAGTTCCCGCTTAAGGGCCGCGTATGTACCCGGGAAGACTGTTTCCAAACGCAGGCCACGCAATTCCTCATCGGTTTGTCCCAGTAATTCCTGTGCCCGCGCATTGGTATACTCAATCGTATATTTTGGGCTGACTACGATCAGGATTTCCTGCATGGTTTCCAAAATATTTGAGGCCAGTGAAATAGGGTTAAAGACGAGCAGCCCATACTTGAGGATGGCATAGGTAATGAGGACGGCATTAAGTGTTGTTAGCGTGACTGCCATGGGGTAGAGGGTAATGCCGAAAATTGGCAGCACACCATCGGTAATGCTCCCGATGACAAAAGGCACTGTCGTGCCAATGAAGAAAATAAGCGCCTGCTTCTTCTCGTTTTCCTGACGGGCCGCACGCATGTGCCTGTAGAGCAGCACAATGGCGGTAATGTACAGGGAGAAAAACCAGATCATAAAGAATGGGAAGTAGGTTTCAACCCCACTGTTGAAACCCCAAGCGCGCATATCAAGCTGGGCTTCGGTAAAAGGGATAAAGGCGCCGCTGCTCAGGTTCAGGTAAATGATCGCGAGCGGCGAGAGGGTCAAGAGATAATACAATGCCGGGTTACGCAGCCAGCCTTCTTTCCGAATGTAGGTTATGACAAAAACCAAAAGTGAAACCGGCAGAATAACCCACGCCACCGAAATCAAGGTGCTCCAGAAAAGTGCCCCCTCCCGGGTCGCGCTCAAGCGCTGTAAGAATTCTCCTCCCGCCCACACGGTAAGGGTGGTTAAGAAGAAAATATACCAGTACGTTGCATCTACCTTGATCCGTACCCTGAGGACAATCCCGAGCAGTATGACATTGGCTAGGAAGGCGACCAAGGAAAGGAAGGCGTATGGGTTGTACCGGAATTGGAAAATAGTCGGATGCACCTGGTGCGCTACGATAAAATAGCCAACAAAAAACAGGCATAGCGTAACGCCTACCCCCCACCTTTTCAGAGCCTCCTGCATGTTTTTATTTTAAAGCTAGTTGCCTGAAGAACCAAACATATAAGCAAAAACCCTTGACGGGCAGGGATAACCTACTATAGTTAACATGTTGGTTAACTATTATATGTCCCTACCTTCACCCCAACCGAATCAGCTTGACAGCATCTTCACCGCCCTTGCCCATGAGCGGCGGCGGGAAATTATCAAAGCCTTGGCATCCCAGCCTTCTACGGTTGGCCAATTGTCGGCGGCTTACCAGGTTTCCCTCCCCGCCATCCATCGGCACATCCGGATTTTGGAAGAGGCAGGGCTTATCCAGCGCAAAAAAGTTGGGCGGACAAACTTTGTCGCACTCAACCGTACTGGTTTGGTGGCGAGTCAGATGTGGCTTGGACAGTATCACACTTACTGGGGGAGCAATCAGGAAACCCTGGAAAATTACCTCACTAACTTATCAAACAAGTAACCTTTGAAAGGTATTTATGAAGAAATTTGTATACGTTTTTCACCTGGAAAACCCAATGATGGAACCGTCTGAAGGCGCTATGGCTGCCTGGGGCAAGTGGTTCGCTAGCCTTGGTGACAAAGTTGTCGATGGTGGCAACCCATTCGACACCAAAGAGTTTGCCAAAATCAGGGATGGCAAAGTAACCATGGATCCTGACACGGCCTGTGGCTACGCAATCGTCCAAGCTGAGGACCTTAAAGAAGCGGTGACCATGGCGATGGGCTGCCCCGTCGCCACCGGCAATGATTCTTGGGTAAATGTCTACGAGACAATGCCAATGTAAGCCCGAGGGCTACAGGAAAAGAGCGCCTCGGCGCTCTTTTTTGGTGATAGAAAGTATTATACTATGGAACCTTAAAAGCATCCAGTACCAAAGCTCATTGACAACTAATAATGGCTCTGGTAGTCATATAGACGAGTATGCGGGAATACCCCGAACGCTCTTTTGACAACTTGCGCTTGGCACACGCTAACGCTTTGACCCATGCTACTTACCAGGCCCTGGAGGTCTTATGCTTCCCAAGAGACTGAAACACGCTTTTGCCTTCACGCTTATCGAACTCCTCGTCGTCATCGCCATCATCGCGATCCTCGCCGCTATCCTCTTCCCGGTCTTCGCGCAGGCGAAGGAGGCCGCGAAAAAGACGTCCTGTCTGTCGAACCGCAACGCTCATCTACGTCAACGACTACGACGACACGTTGTACGGCCACCGGTGGAACTGCGGTGGAACTTCCGGAAATAACTATGCGGCTACGATGGTTTGTCCCGAGTACTTGGGCAGTCAAGCGAACGGCCTCAACTCCTTCGCGCCCGACCAGGCCGGTGGCCTCAGCAGCCCGGTGAACGCACGCTTCTTCTGGGTTTATATGGTTGGGCCGTACGCAAAGAGCAACCCGCTCTTCAAGTGCCCCGACCAGAGCGACAGCTTCTTCCCAGGAAGCGGCACCAGTCAGGCGACCTTCAAGGGCGACGGCGCCCAGACGGGTTTCAACTATGGCGGGCAGAACAGCTACGGCCACAATGACTTCTATCTCTCTCCCGCGGCCAGCACGACCGGCGGCGTGACCAGTAATCTACCGATTCCTCCGTCGATGACTTCCATTCCGCGAGTTGCATCCACGATCATGATCATGGATGCCAGTTCATACGGAACCGGCCCTGACGTCACGGCAACCGCGGCGGGCGGTGGCGGTGGTCCCATGGGCGAGTCAGGCTTGGTCGACGCTTCCAAGCTCAATGGCAACGAATTCACGTGGGCGAACGGCGGTTCGACAAACCCGAACCCCTTCTATCCTCACTACTGGATGAACCAGGGCGGTGGATTGGGCGGCGGTGTCGCTTGGACGTTTGGAGCTGACGGGAACACCGGCGGCAACTCCACCCCGCAAGAGATCGCCAGGGCGCTTAGCGCCAACGGGATCCCAAGTCGTCACGGTGGCAAGCTGAACGTCCAGTGGGCGGACGGTCACGCCAAGAACTTGGACTACAAGGACACGGTCGGCAACATTTGCCATTGGACGACCGACGCGGATGGCCCTCACCCGGCCTGTAACTAACCAAAGATCGCCGACAGTTCGTCGCTGATCTCAAGTATCTCCCACCCTTCTTGGGTGGGGTTTTTATATTTCACGAGAAAACTAGGGACAGGAGTGCGTGGAGGTTCACAAAAAACCGTTCACCCCTCAGGGTGAACGGCGGATCTTAGAGCAGAAGCGCCCTTACTGCCTTCCAATCAGCAGCCAGTTCGGTTTCGGCCAAATGTGCAGCGAAGTCCCGGCGGTCGCGCGACTGGTTGCCAAATAGGATCTGGCGGATCCCAGGGTCACTCTGGTGAATCCAGTAGTGCACACCTAGCCGGTCGTCGATGAAGGCATCAATCCCCAGGTGTATACAGATTGGCCCCTTCTGTTGAATCATGAGACAGAAGTGAACGTTCCCCGCCAACATGCCCGTTGCCTCGTAGAACCGGTTGTGCGCAAGCCAATGACGGGTCCGTTGCTGTGTTTTGGTGCCGCACTTCGAAACGATGAACACGTTATCGGAGCCGTACTTTGCCACGATGTCCCGGACTGTCTCAATGCAGCCCGGGACTGCCGTGGCTTCCAGATACCGGTCGCCCCTCACGAAATCTGTCTCGGTGCCATCGTTGGCGCCGTCCATGATGACGTGCCCGACGTCAATGCCGACTCGTCTTGTCGGCCGCTTTGTTAAGGTTTCCATTCACCTGCACCATATCATCGATACAAATTTCTTGCCACCCACGCCATTCCCTTCTACTCACTTTTCACGTCCGATAGAAAATGAGAGAGTAGTGACATGAAAAAGCTCTACACCTGCTCATTTGGGCAAGACGCTGACTTGCTGGCGAACTTTTTGAACGCCGAAGGCATCGAGACCACCGTCAACAAAGGCCCAAATCATCCTCCAGAAGTATGGA
>Ga0207070_1180_pt1 | contig 15131 bp, 18 predicted proteins | sample Alteio_BWMinHeat_92_FD_153591 | JGI IMG/M metagenome (GOLD analysis project Ga0207070, IMG submission 153591) | Enriched cells from forest soil in Barre Woods Harvard Forest LTER site, Petersham, Massachusetts, United States -... | ecosystem: Environmental > Terrestrial > Soil > Temperate forest >...
CGCACCTCGACCGACGGGTCGATGCCCAAAACATGATAAACCGTGGCGCCGATGTCGTCCGGAGAAAAAGGCGTGGTGGCCGGATAAGCGCCGATCTTGTCCGATTTGCCGATGACCTGTCCGACTCGAACGCCGGCGCCGGCGAAGAGACCGAAAAAGCAAGGCGCCCAGTGATCCCGGCCAGATCCGGTGAGCTTCGGAGTTCGGCCAAACTCCCCCAGCATCATCACGAGCGTCTCATCAATTAAACCCGTCGATTCCAAATCGTCGAGCAAGGCGGCCACCGCCTGATCCAACGGCGGCAGGAGTCGTTTTTTGAGCGTGGGGAAAATGTCGCTGTGAGAATCCCAATTCTGCACCTGGCCCATGTTAGCCTGCACCACAGGCACGCCGGCCTCGACAAGTCTGCGAGCTAAGAGAAGCGATTGGCCGAACGCATGCCGGCCATAACGATCGCGCATGGCCGGGGACTCGCGATCCATCTCGAAGGCTTTGGCGATTTTTCCCGAGGTCAAGACCGACAGCGCCAATTGTTGTTGATCGGTTAATCGGCGGGCAGCCGCGAGATCGGCCAATCTTCCTTGCTGATGATTCACCTGATCCAAGAGAACCGACCGGTCGTTCAACCGCGATATATCAAGGCCCGGACTCGGGCGCAGACTCTCCACGCGAAAATCGGGCGCGTTGGGGTTCCGCGTAATCTGCCAAGGGTCATCGCGAGGTCCGAGAAATCCGGCGTGCTGTCCCGGCCAGATCAGTGGACCTTCCATGAGAAACGTCGGCAAATTGACGCCGCTCGGAATGCCGTCGTGTCTCGGCCGAAGATAATTCAAAGCCGATGAATAGCTGGGCCAATCGTCCCGCGATGCAACCTTGTCGAAGAACGCCCCCGGCTGCGGATGGCCGGTGAGCAGATGGTGGGTCGCCACCAGATGATTATTTTCGCGATGGGCGAGCGAGCGTACCAGGGCGTACTTGTCGTTTCGAGCCGCGAGCCTCGGCAGATGCTCACTCATGAAAACGCCCGGCAGCTTGGTGGCGATGGGCTTGAACTCGCCGCGAATCTCCGCCGGCGCGTCCGGCTTCATGTCGAACGTGTCTAGGTGACTCGGCGCGCCCGTGAGAAAGACCAGGATCATCGACTTCGGCTGGCGGACTTTTCCACCCGTCGCCCGCGCCTCCTTCGCCGCCTCGACGCGACGCGCCAAGAGCGATGACAAACCGATCCCCAGCAAGCCGGAGTATCCCACCTGCAACATCTCGCGGCGCGTGATGCCGATCGCATGGCGATGTCCGGCAGACAATGGCGTCATTTTCTTTTCCTACTAGGCGGGAGGGATCAAATCCCATCATGGAGAGGCAAATAATTATGACATAGAATCGAGTTGATGGAAAGGGGTTTTTGGCAAGGTAGCTGAACGTCAGGTGAGTTTTTCACGAAGCCACACAATCGCGACTGCCGCGGCCCCGAAACTGACAAGAAATCCCGCGGCAAACAACGCGCGCGTCACACCGTTTCGTGCCTCCAAGAAACCAATTCCACAAGCCAGTACTCCGATTATTAAGGCAATGGTAAGAACCTGAAAAAGCTTGAACTTCAGTGGACCAGCCGCCAGCCAAACACCTTTCGTGACCGTGGCGCGAAAATTTACCTTGGCGTTGGCCTCCTCTGTCGGCTCCTTGGTGGCCGTTCCCGTCCAATTCTGACCACAAGCACAGCGCTCAGCCTCAGAGGAGTTTTCTTTTCCGCAGCTCGGACAGTTCTTTGCCATGGTCGAAACCTCCCGACGAGTCACCAGGTTCTTCGTATTTTGTGAGAGGGAATTTTAGGTTCGAGATATCTAATCCACAAGCAGGCCCATCAACCAGGTATCGTAATAGCGTCCGTTCTTGAACATGCCGCGGCGGCGGAGGCCTTCCTTCTCGAATCCCAATTTTTCGTAGAGATGAATGGCCGGGGCGTTCGACGCGGTGACGCCGAGCTGGATGCGTTTCACCACGCCGGTGCCTTTCGCCCAGGCGATGGCCCGCTCCATGAGTGCTCGGCCGATACCTTGGTTCCGCCAATCCTTGTGGATGGTGATGCCGAGCGTCGTGGTGTGATGGTTGCCGCAATGTTCGCCGCCGGCGCAACTTAAGACCCCGACGATCTTGCTTCCCGCTTGGTCAACGTCAGGGACTTCCGCGACCAGAACCGTCGAATGATCGGCGTCTAGATTCGTCTTGATCCATTTCCGCTCTTCTTCCAGCGTGAGTTGAAACTCTCCCGGCCAGAAAAGAATCTCGGAGGTCGGATCGTCCGCAATCGCCGTGATGTGGGCGATGAGCCGCTCGGCATCTTCGACTTGGGCTTCGCGAATGACGACAGGCACGAACTAAGTCCTCCTTGATGTGGCAGACACACCCGCTGCCGTCTTGGTTCAGCAAGAAGAGTATCACGAGAACACGAAAGAATGAAAACGTGAAAACAAGCTTCGTAGGTCAGGCTTTCCAGCCTGACATTTGATGCAAATATGCCTGCTCCGTCAGGCTGGAAAGCCTGACCTACGCAAATGCGAATCATTGGCCAACGAATTACTAACATCGTATTAAAGAAGTCAGCCGCAGCGCGAAGCAAGGGCGCGTCTGTCTCAGAATTGAGGAACCCATGAAACCTTTCGTCGCCATCCTGATCGCCGCCGCATTTCTGAATATGCCGCAACTTTTTGCCGATGATCCCGCCAAGCCCAAAGCCGATGCCAAGTCGGTCGAGGGAACTTGGCAGGGTTCGCTCAAGGCCGGCGCGGTGGAGCTGCGCCTGGCTTTCAAGATCACCAAGAAGAAAGACGGCTCTCTGACCGCCACCATGGACAGCATCGATCAGGGCGCTAAGGATATCCCTGTCGATGTCGTGACCTGGAAGGAGCCGGACTTGCGGATGGAGCTGAAAGTTCCCGGAAACCCCGTCTTCGAAGGCAAGGCCAACAAAGACCTGACCCAGATCGAAGGCAAATGGAAACAATCGGGCCAGACTTTCCCTCTGACGATCAAGCGCGTGGAAAAGATGACCGAGCTGAAACGGCCCCAGGAGCCGAAGAAGCCTTATCCCTATCTCGAGGAAGAAGTCGCTTACGATAATCCGCGGGCCGGAGTGAAACTAGCCGGCACGCTAACAGTTCCCAAGGGAGATGGACCTTTCCCGGCCGTCTTATTAATCGCCGGGTCCGGACCGAATTCCCGCGATGAGGTCGTCTTCGGTCATAAAGTCTTTCTTGTCTTGGCGGATTATCTGACACGGCGCGGCGTTGTGGTCTTGCGTTCCGACAAACGTGGGATCGGCAAGTCCACCGGCAAGTATGCCGAAGCCACGAGCGCCGACTTCGCCGACGATGCCCTGGCAGGAGTGGAGTATCTCAAGTCGCGGAAGGAAGTTGATCCGCATGAAATCGGTCTTGTCGGTCACAGCGAGGGCGGCGTGGTGGCGCCGATGGTGGCTTCCCGATCCAAAGATATTGCCTTCATCGTCTTGATGGCGGGCACAGGCGTCACCGGCGAACAAGTCCTTTATCGACAAGGCGCGGACATTCTGAAAGCCATGGGCACCGATGCCAAAACGCTCGCCAAACAACGGGCCACCCAGGAAAAAATGTTTGCGATCCTCAAGGAAGAGCACGACCGCGCGGCTATGGAGAAAAAGCTGAACGATTTCGTCGCCCAGGAAATCGCCGAGCTTTCCGAGGAAGACAAAAAGACCGCGAAAACCCAGAAGACGGCCTTGGACGCCCAGGTCAAGAGCCTGCTCACTCCCTGGATGCGCTATTTTCTGACGTTCGATCCGCAGGCCACCTTGGGCCTTGTCCAGTGTCCCGTGCTGGCCATCAACGGCGAGAAAGATCTTCAAGTCGCGGCCGACGTCAACCTCCCGGCCATTGAAAAAGCTCTCCGCGCCGGCGGCAACCATGATGTGACTGTCAAGGAGCTGCCCAACCTCAATCACCTCTTTCAGACCTCGAAGACCGGTAACATTTTCGAATACGGCCAAATCGAGGAAACGATTTCTCCCACCGCTTTGGCGTTGATGGGCGACTGGATTGAGAGTCAGGCCAAGCGTCCAGCGGCCGATTCAACCGTGACCGCCAGCAACGAGAGCTGGGAAGATTCTCCGCGCCTGGGCGACCGACTTCGCTCTCGGCTTAGAAACCTGCGACTTCGCAATCGATAAGCGGTCCTCAAATCTGGCATAGGTTTACGTTTTGCGCCCGCTGAATCGTTGAGAACGATCTGCGGGCAAAACGCAAGCCACCGGCTTTTCCACTGCGTGCTATATTTTCTGCATGCTCATCCGCCGACCGCTTCTCTATATCGCCCCGGCAGCAATCGCGGCATTGACCGTCGTCTTTCTCGCTCGTTTTCAGCAGCTCGGGCCATACGGACTCTATCTCCAAGATTTCGTCGAGTATTGGTCGGCTGGACATTTGAATGCCTCCGGTCAAAATCCCTACGATCCCGACCTGATGTTCGACTTGGAAACCAAGCTCCGGCCGGATTTGGGCGAGCCGGTCATGATGTGGAATCCGCCTTGGACCCTGGCTTTAGCCATGCCGTTGGGTCTCCTACCATGTCATGTCGCCCATTTGCTTTGGTTGATTTTTAGTCTGACCATTTTGCTGGTCGGCTCGGACTTTCTCTGGCGCTTCTACGGCGGCATTCCCCGCTATCGAGGCATCTCCTGGTTCATCGCGCTGAGCTTTACGCCGACCTTACTGGTCTTGGAAATGGGGCAAATCACGCCGCTCATTTTGCTCGGGCTTATCGGATTTTTGTTTTTCGAAAGAAACGGCCGTGACAGTTTGGCCGGCGCCTGCCTGGCCCTGGCGGCTATCAAGCCGCATTTGATCTACCTAGCTGGCTTGGCGATTCTTTTCTGGGTAGTGGAGCGGCGTCGATGGTCGATATTTCTTGGAGCCGGGACAACCCTTGTAGTCGCGACCGCCGTTGCCGTCATCTTTAACCCGTCCGTCCTCAATCAATATTGGTACTCGCTCACTCACCGTCCCCCCGAGCGCTTCTATTCGCCGACCATCGGCACGTATCTCCGTTTGCTTCTGGGGCCTGAAAAATTCTGGCTGCAATTCGTGCCCGTGGTTCTTGGCTTGGGCTGGTTCGCGTGGTATTGGCCGCGCTGGCGGCGAGTTTGGCAGTGGTCCGAGCAATTGCCGGTGTTGCTGCTCGCTTCCTACCTGACGGCCTCGTACGGCACTTGGCCCTTTGATTACGTGGTGATGCTCATTCCGGTGATGATCATGGCCGTGCGCGTGGTCGAGAACCCCCGAGCGGGGATCGTCGTCTATGCCGGCGTGTCCTATCTCTGCTTCAATTTGCTGGCCAGTTGGCTGCGGACCTTTTCCTACGAGTATCATCATTGGTCCATCTGGATGACGCCGATGCTGATTCTCATGTACATGACGCTCGCGAAGCCGGGAACCAACGCGAGTGGGCAAGTGAGGCAAAACGCCTCCTGCTAAACTGCGTGATCACGAGTTGATCGGGTAATCTGCTCAGTTTCGGTCGCTGTCCTCCTGTTTGGTTTTATCGGCAGACGCCGCCTATTTTCCATATCCGGGCAAGGCCAAAGGTCGATAAAGATCACAGCCGTTCCAGGGCATCTCAAGATTCACTCCGTTGAACGCGCCGAAGTTTTGATCTCGGTTTGAGACTTGCAATTTGCACTTCGCAATTTGCATTTCTCACGGGGAGGAGATCGCAAAATGCAAATTGCAAAACGCAAATTGCAAATTGCTGCCGGTAGAGGTGGGCTGGGAAAACTCACGCGATGGCCATCGCTGGTGGCCGGTAGCTTGGCGCTGCTCCTGGCGGCTGCGCCGGCGATCGCTCAGGACCGAACCCAAGACCTCGCCTGGGGAAGAAAGAAATGTCCGCCGCCCGTGTGCCCCGCACCGGAAGTCGAAAAGCCGGCCGTGGAACCCGGCAAAGAGCCTCGGCCGCCCGAAACGCCGCCGACTCCTCAGCCGGAGCTGGCGCCCGAACGCGCTGTCGCTTTAGGCAGTGAAGAAACCGTCGCCTTGGCCGCGCCCAACATGATCGGCAACCTGCTCGGGGCAGGGCGGTCGGTGTCCTTCTTCATCAACCGCACGCAGGGGGCCGTCTTCATCAACGGCCTCGGTTCCACCAACATCAGTAATCCCAAAGTGGCGGAGAACAACAGTCCGCTGCCGGAAGATCGCGCCTACTTCCGCTATAACTTTTTCTCCCAGGCCCTGTCCGTGGTCGGCGTCAGCAGCGCGCCTCCGGTTTTCGATCCGACCTTGGGCGCTTTTCGCCAGGGAACGACCGTCAAGAACTATGACGTGAATTCCTATACGTTTGGATTTGAGAAGACTTTCTTTCATCGCGCCTTGTCCGTGGAAGTGCGCATTCCCTTCAGCCAAACTTTGTCCTCGGATCTCAATTTGAGCTCGGGGACCGTCATCGGCACTTCTGCCGACTCCGTGGACACGGACAACAATCCACTGCCCGGCATTCCGTCGCTGCGCATCGTTGAAACTCCCCAAGCCACCTTAGGCAACGAGCGCACCGAGTTCGGCAACATGACGGTGATCTTGAAAGCCTTGATCATCGGCACGCCGAAGATTGCCCTTTCCGCTGGATTGAGCATCGGTTTGCCGACCGGCGACGACACGCACGTCCGCGTTACCGACTTCCTCGGGCGATCCAACGCTAATAGCGTGGACCTCCAGCGCGTTCGCGATTTCCAAATCGGCAACGAGACCGTGAGCATTTCTCCGTTCTTAGCCTTGCTGGCCATGCCGACGGAGCGCTTCTTCGCCCAGGGATTTTTGCAATTTGATTTTCCGGTCAACACCAGCCCGGTGACTTATACCGAAACGGTTCCACTTAACGTCGGCGAGCCGTTTGTCGCCACGACGCCGGGAACGCTTACACCTCCATTTACCGTCAACAGCAGCATCCGCGAGCAGACGCTCGTGCAGTTGGATCTGGGTACCGGTTACTGGCTATTTCGAAACCCGGAAGGCCATCGCCTCACTGGAATAGCCCCGACTGTCGAGATGCACTACACGACCACGCTCAGCAACGCCAACATTGTCACCTTGCCTCGCGATCCGAGTATCATCGTGACGCCCAATGCTCTCTTGACGCCGCCCGCGCCCACCGTCGGCAACCGCAACAATCGCTTGGATATACTTGACCTGACGATTGGAAGCACGTTCGAGTTCGCCCGGCGCTTCACGCTCGCCACGGGATTCTCTTTGCCGATGAAAGGACAGGACAACCGGACGTTCGACTGGGAATTTCAACTGCAGCTCAACTACTACTTCGGCGGCCCATCCCAACCTCCGGTGGAAGCGCCGACGTTTGCGGGGTTATAAGAAATCCGAAACTCGAAACCCGAAACAAACTAAGCACCAAATCCGAAATTCGAAACCGAGCGAAATCAGGCCGTTGGGGGCATTTGGATTTCAGATTTGTTTCGGATTTCGAATTTCGGATTTCGAGTTTTACTTGAATTCTTGATAACGCTCCGGAGCATATCGCTTGGCGAGCATACCGGTGGCTTGCTCGACAATGATTTCCTGCACCAGGACGCCTTCCTCTCCGTAGGGCAAGTACGCCTGGCACTGGCCGGACGGGGCGATGAGGCTGGTCGGCGATTCTTGGAAGCGCAGAGCATAATTGACGCTGCCAAAATAGATTGTGTTCTCGAGAGCGCGCATCATCATCGCCTTCTCGTAGTAAGGCCCGTCCTCGCCCCATTTCGTTCGACGCACACCTGCTTTTTCATTCCCCGTGTGTTGCGGGTGAAAGACGATCTTGGCGCCGCGCGCCGCCGCCCAGCGCACCGTCTCGGGATAGCGCCAGCCCTCATGGCAAATCGCCACCCCGAATTTCACGCCGTTAATCTCGAATAGCCGCCGCGTATTTCCGGGCACATAGAACCGATCTTCGCTCGGATCGAGCTGGTTCTTGGTTTGGTATCCCTGAATTTGGCCGCGGGCGTCAAAGACCACGGCGACAATCTGTCTGCCCGCCTCGGTAATCTTTTCCATGCCGAGGATCGTGACCAGCGAATACGCTCGCGCCCACTCCGCCACGGCCTGGAGCGCCCTCTCTTGGTGCGTCTCGTCAAATGGATAGACTTCAAAATCCTGTCCCCGCATACCGGGGATATAGGCTTCCGGGAAACACACGATCTCCGCGCCTTGAGCCGAGGCTTCGGACATGAGGCGCTTGATCCGATCCAAGCCGTCATCCAGGGATGAGGCGACACGAGGAGAAGCTAGGGCAATGATCATGGAAGAACTCCGATGCTGCCCTTTCAGAACTTCGGTTCCAGTCCTGCTTGCTTGCACAGCTGGTTGGCAGTGATTCGATCAAGGATGCGGTGTCTCTTGACGGGAATCGTCCTCTTCCCATTGGTGTAGATGGAATGCTTCTTGCCCTCGCGGAGCATAGAAAACCCATTTTCCACGAGATACTTGATCAGTTCACGGCGTTTAACGGACATTCTATATCTCGACGGGAATCTGTTCGATGAGCCCCCCACCCACTGGGATTATCTTGCGCTGTTTGCGATAAGCCCGGATCATTTCCCGGAGAGCGTCCTGAAGAAGCTCTCGGCAGTCATCTAAGCTCTTCCCCTCGGTGATTACTTCCGGCCATTCAACTAGCTGCCCCATATAGCCGGAAGAGATTCTCGTGTATTTGGCCGTGTAAGTTTTCAGCATTTTATCCCTTCCAGATCTCTGTTCGTGTAAGAATCTCGCTGCATCGGCGCACCTACAACAACATGATACCGCACGAATCCAGTGTGCCGATCCTGGTTAATTTAAGCGCCTGGTTCGTCGGCTTACCTGCGACCAATAATCTAGCTCGCGCACGACAAATTCGGCGATTGCTACTTCAAGTGAATCATATCGGACGGTGGCATCAGGGGAATCAAGAGACCCCACTTCAAATGAGTCTTCCCTGACCCAAAAACCTCCTCTGGTTCTCTTGTCCTCACAGTACATGATCCACTGCTTCATATAGTCGGGACTTGCGCGGAGTAGAGGCACGAGATCCGAAGGCCGGAATTCTTTTCGAAATTGATCGTAACCCGAACGCATTAAGGCGTCCCGGAGTGAAATCCCTTCTCCGCGCATCGACGTATCGTGACCGATCCGAAGGATTCCAACGAGTCGAGCCTCGTCAACGGCCATGCCTGCTTTGCTCCCGATAAGCAAAGTCACCCACCGCGAGTGGTGTGACCAGACAGACAACTTGATACTAGCACTATTAGCCCCTACCCAATCCGTTTCTCATAAAAGAGACTAAGCGAGTCTTCTTTATAGTCTCCGAACGGCAGAATCCGCCGAAATCCCGCCCGCTCATATAAGCGGATGGCCGGAGCTTGATGAATGCCGGTTTCCAAGCGCAGCAAGCCAACTCCGTTGGCTCGGGCATGATCCGCCAAGTGATTAAGCAGCAATCTACCGTAACCTAGACCGCGAAACTGCGCCCGCACATACATGCGCTTCAGCTCCCCGTAGTCTGTGCCAAACAATTGGATGCCGCCGCAGCCAGCTGGAGTCCCGTTGTCGCGCAGTACAAAAAAAGCCACCGCCTGCGCGATCAGCTTTTCGACGCTGTAACCATGTCGGCTCTTAGCAGGATAAAGCGGATCGAGATGCGCTTCCAACTCGGTAATCAGCGCGATGGCGTCGGCGCTGTCGGGACGTTCGGGGGTGATGATCGCTGACATTGAAACTAAACAAGCTGCCAAACCTTCTTGTCTCGACTTTCTGTCCAGCGAGTCAACTCTCAGCGCCATAGCCGAATGAGTTGTGGTGGCGCTTCTCCCCGGAGTCGAGATGCCTAATCGAAGTTAAAGCGGGCGGCGGATCTGTCCCGATTGCCAAGCGCGAGTCGAAACATCGATGCCCGCTCGGTTATACGGGTTTGAGAGTAGCACTCCGCGGCGAGTGCCTGTTGGCGCGAGGCCTCGTTAACCCGTGGATTTTCCGGCGGCCAGGGCTTTCACATCGGCCGTCGTCAGCGATTTCCCGCCGATCCCCCAATCCCCGCTGTTGACCTCTTCGACGATCACCCAAGTCACCGGGCGCATGTTCTCTCCCTCGATACTCACCATGGCGTCCGTGAGCTTTCGGACCATCTCGCGCTTCTGCGTCTCGGTGAAGACGCCTTCAATGACTTTGACTTGAATCAAGGGCATGAGTCCCTCCTCGACGAGTTGCAATCCCACCATCGGCAAAAGGCAACAGTTCGAGCCATCATATTGGCCTTTCCGGCTTTAGGCTAGCTTGGGCTGTCGGAGGAGCAGCAAGCCCCAAGGCATACTCATCAGCTGTCGCCCATTATGGAACCGCTCTCTTGACGTCGTCAAACGCTCGTGCGAAGATTCTTGGCGCGGCGGAGGTTCTCAAGCTGACAAAGACGCCGGGCAACCGGCTCACTTGTCTCTTCGGGGTTACCCCGAGGGAGCGATAGACTAGGACATATCGGCGCGCGACCGTTTGTGCGGTACCCCGCACCGCTGGTCGCGCATCACGAGACGGGTTGAGAATCTTCGCCGCTCTTCCATGGCTTCGTCCCGACCTCCGTATCCCTTGGTGAATCTCGCCAGTGCGTTCCTCGCCGGCCCGTGGATCGCCACCGAACTGGTCGCGCGAGGCAAGCGCGCCTGCCCTCATGATGGGCCGTGGGTTCGCAAATTGGTGCGGCTGTTGCTCAAGGTCTATGGCAGCGAGCAGGCTCCTGAGTTCGATTCGCTCGTCGATTTCCTACGAACTCACTCGATGGCGTCTGGGTCCATCGCCCATTTAGAGATCGGCGAGCATTTCTGGCAGCCCATGACCATGCAGCCACGCGGCCCGGCCGCCCGAGGGTGGCAGCTGCCTACGATTGCATCACCCGGACAATTAGCCACATGGCTCGGCATCTCCATTAGCCGGCTTGATTGGCTCGCAGACCTCCGCGGCTGGACAGTCCAGCAGCCAAATCAAAAACTACGTCACTACACCTACCATTGGCAGCCACGCCGCCGTGGCCGGTTTCGTTTAATCCAATCGCCAAAGCGCGGTCTCAAGGCGACTCAACGGAAAATCCTTCACGAGATCCTCGATCACATTCCCCCGCACTCCGCCGCGCACGGATTTCGTCCGAGGCGTTCGATCTTAACCTATGCCGCGCCCCATGTCGGCCGCCGGATCGTGCTCCGTTTCGACCTCCGCGATTTTTTTCCAAGCATTCGTCGATCGCGTATTCACGGCCTATTCCGGACCGCCGGCTATCCCGACCCTGTGGCCCGTTTGCTGTCGGGACTGTCCACTTCGCGGGTTCCATTGGACATTTGGGAGAAACGGCCCGATCCCAGAGATGCCGACTCCAAGCTGGGGTCATTTGCGAGGCCCGCACCTGCCTCAGGGCGCGCCCACTTCACCCGCGTTGGCCAACTTGTGCGCCTATGGACTCGATGTCCGCCTTCACAGTCTTGCCCTCGCCCTCAAAGCGACCTTCACGCGCTACGCCGACGACCTGGCCTTCTCGGGTGACAAGCAATTGGCACGATCGGCGCGCCGTTTTCAGGTTGAGGTGGCCGTGATTGCCGCGGAAGAAGGCTTCGACGTGCATTTCCAGAAAAGCCGATTTATGCGACAGAGTGTTTGCCAACAACTGGGAGGCATTGTGGTGAATGAACGTCCCAACGTTCGCCGCCGCCTCTATGACGATCTCAAAGCGATTCTTACCAACTGCATACGCCACGGTCCCTATACCCAAAACCGTGATGGTCATGGCGACTTCCGCGGTCATCTGTTAGGCCGAATTGCCCATGTCCACATGATCCACCCCGGTCGCGGCGGTAAGCTGCGAGTTTTGTTTGACCGTATCACCTGGTGAAAAGCCAAGGCCGGCGAGCCGGGTTGCGTTAGCGCCGGAGGTGAGCCAGGCGTTGAGAAGCGAACTCCGACCCCCAGCGCGCCAATGAAGCTAAATGCCGGAGTTGCACTGTCGGAAAACGGCTCCGAGGCGTAAAATCAACACCGAAAGAGGGGTGAATCTTGAATTCCGTTCGCATCCGCCGAAAGCTCGAATCGGAGACCTTGCACCTGCCGGAGCTCAAACCGCTCATTGGAAAGAACGTTGAGATTATCGTTCAAGAGGAACAGAAATCAACGATCTTGGCCGGTACGGGCGATTGGGAGGCTGCCGCGCGGGCCGCTCAAGAGCTTCGAGACACCGGGTACGATTTCGATGCTTGCCGGCAGCAGCGTGAACACGATCTCAAGCACGCCAACGATCATCTGCCGTGATTCTCCTCGATACCACCGTGGTCATCGACTACGCTCGCGGGAAGGACGCCAAACTCGTGTCGCTCCTGCCGACGCTTTCCGTGGCCGTTTGTGGCGTTGTTCGGGCGGAGTTCCTAGCCGGGACTCGCGACCCGACGCACCGTGCGAATCTGCTGACTTTACTTTCGACGTTTCATCACGTGGTCACGCCGGACACCCTTTGGGATAGTGTCGGCATCAACTTGGCCGCACTACGACTGAAAGGGATCACAGTTCCTTTTGCGGACGCGGCAATCGTTACCCTTGGAATCGAGAGCGATCTTGAAGTTTGGGCTCGCGATCCTCACTTCCCTACGATGCAACAGATTCTGCCCCGACTCAAGCTCTTTCAGGAGCCCCCGTGAATTCTCCCGCCCTCGGTCCGGGGGACGCGTACAGCTCCTCCAACCAGACGGCGGCTCGCTCGAGTGCATCTTCGGCGTCGCCGAAGCGCGCGCTCAGCGCGCGGCATCGCCCCTGCGCCTCGGGTTTCAGCAACTCCGAGAGCGCTTCCGCCAGCCGCGCGGCGCTCCGCTGCCGTGGTCCGAGCGAGTTGCCCGCGCCGAGCTTGCGCACGCGGGCCGCGTTGTCCGGCTGGTCCCACGCCCAAGGCAACACCAGCTGCGGCGTACCGGCGGCCAACGCCCGTGCCGTCGTGCCGATCCCTCCATGATGCACCACGGCCGCGCACAAGGGCAGCAGCTCCCCGAATGGCGCGAATGCCACATGGCGCACCGCGTCAGGCAACGGCGTTGGCAGTTGTTGCTCATGCCGGGTCAGCAGGATGCCGCGCCGGCCCAGCATGCCGCACGCCTCCACGGCCGTTTGGAAGAACTCGGCCCCGTGCCTCATGCCGGTGCCCGGTGTAAAGGCGATTGGCGGCGCGGCGGCCCGGCAGAAATCGACCAAGTCGGCCGGCAGTCCGTCAGACGCTCCCGGGTCAAACCGTGGAAAACCCGCGAGCCGAAGCTGCGTCGGCCAATCGGCCTGCGGCGCCGCGTACCACTCCGGAAACATCCCGATCACCAACTGCGGCGACAGCCACCAGCGGAACAGGCGACGCACCGGCGGCAGTCCCAGCGATTCACGCACCCGGTTGAGCTCGCGGCCTATGAGCAGACCGCCCACGGCGTCAACCATTCGCCAGTAGATATGCCATGCCCAGCGCGGCGCCCATTGCGGCAAGGGCAGGGCAGGCATCACCGGCGGCGCGCACACGCTCGGCAGCAGGCCGGGCTGCAAGAGCCAGGTGGCCACGGGTTTGCCGTGCCTCTCCTGCACCAGCCGCGACGCCAGGATGCCCGGGTTCGTCACGATCAGCGCATCGGCGTCACGCGCCAGCTCCGACAGCAATTCGTACTGCCCGCGAATGAAGCGCGCTCCCCAGCGTGCCCCGTGCAGCCCGCTCTTGATCGGATGCCAGAGGTCCGGGCTCGCCAGGAACTCGTCGGCCGCGGCTTGCGACACCAGGCAGTGAAACGACAACCCGTGCTCCGCCGCCAACCCTTGATACGGCTCCGGCCCGGCCAGAGTGACGCGATGTCCCCGACCGCGCAGCCGGACCCCGAGCCCGACATACGGAAACACATCGCCGTCGGTGCCCATCGTGACGAGAATGGCATGCATCCAATTGAGTCCTGCTCAATCGTACTCAAACCGTCCAATTCTCTAGACGCAGATCAGGAAGTGCTTCGAAATCTCGATCGGTAGTCAGAACGATGAGTTTATGCTGCCGTGCAAGGGCAGCCAGCACCATGTCGATTTGTGAAAGCCTCGGCCCTGGTCACGCAGCTCAACATAGACCTTGCCATAAAGCCGAGCAGTTTCCGAATCCAAAGGCCACAATCGAACGTGCCGTAGCAATTGTCCGAGTCGGCGGCGATTCTCTTCCGGCTTCGGAGTTTGTTGAATCCCCGCTTCGAGTTCACACAGCACGGGGTAACAAGATATGAAACGATGTCCGGCTCTGCGCCCCTGGTGAATTCGCTCTCGCACCGGGGATACCTTGCGCAGCGCTCTCGACAAATGATTGCAGTCGAGCAGATAGTCCGACATTACCCGAGTCCCATTTGCCGGCGAACCAACTCCTTGGCCTGGCGGCGCGCCTCCAGCAACTTCTGCTCCAACTGCTCTTCGTCTTCTGGTTCGCTGGTTTCACATAGCTCTGCCAGAACGGCAAAATCGCGGTCGACCTCATCGGCCGTCATCTCGCCATCATCCGCTTTGTCGACGCGCAACGGTTGCCCTTCCTGCCAGTCAGCCGGCAAAGGTTCCAGCGGCCGAATCTCACCACTCCGGACGACGGCTCTCACCATGGGTTCTCCCGCGCAGAAAGCTTTCCAATAGACATTATTTTACCAGCAAGCCGGATCGACAGATAGAGATGTAGGCAGAGCTATTCCCGTCCGGCGGTGGCCGTGCCGTCTTCCGCGGCGCAGAATCTCTCTTGATTTCTGTATTGCTCTTTCCGTATGAGGCCGAGGACGCTCCTTGAGCTGTCAATTGAGGGAGGTTAGACGTTTGAGGACGGTTGCAGTTTTCCTTGCATTTCTGCTGCTCTTTCCCGCGGGTTGCGTTCTCCTTAGCCCCCGCGAAATGGAGAATTGCCTTCCCAGGACCATCACCATGGACACTTGCTTCTCCCCCGAAGAGGTCCCTCGCACACCGACCACGATCAGGCGAGCACTCATCCGAATGGGCGCATACTGCAAGCATGGCAAGATTTTCGACCGTTGGGGAAAGGAGATTTATTTCTATCAAGTGCCCGAAAGCGGCGGAGTCTCC
>Ga0207070_1181_pt1 | contig 15098 bp, 14 predicted proteins | sample Alteio_BWMinHeat_92_FD_153591 | JGI IMG/M metagenome (GOLD analysis project Ga0207070, IMG submission 153591) | Enriched cells from forest soil in Barre Woods Harvard Forest LTER site, Petersham, Massachusetts, United States -... | ecosystem: Environmental > Terrestrial > Soil > Temperate forest >...
GTGAGCCAAGCGATTTTTCGTTTAGAACAATGGTATGGAAGGCCCTTGTTAGAACATGAAAAGAGAAGCTTTGTTTTGACAGTATCTGGAAAGGAGTTTTATCAAAAAGCCAAAAACTCCTTTGAGGGTTTGCGTCTCGGTTTGTCCGCAAAAGAGCTGAATTCTAAGTCCTTAAAAATTGGACTCTCAGCTTCGTTACTGGAGCTAACATTTCCAAAATTAAAAGATCATTTGAAATCGGCGGATGAGCCCATTCTTAAGTTTGGTACGACATCTCAATTGATGAGCCATTTGGCGAATCGAGCCATCAATATAGCTATCGTCGTTGACAATGGAGAAGCCCACCCTTTTAAGTCGTATAAATTTCACTCTGGTCACTTTCAAATTTTGTCAAAATCCGGAAATTTTGAAGCCTGCCTCATAACGACAGAGGATCGCCCCGAGCTTCAGGCCTTTAAAAAGTTTGTTCTTGAGAAGAAGATTCAATTTAAATCCCATCTTTATGTGGAGAGCTGGTCGGTCAGTACTCGGTTAGCGCAGTTTGGATTAGGATGTTGCCTCGTGCCTGATTTTATTTCGGTGCAGGGCTTAAAGAATGTTCGCTTGAATTCATGGAAATTTCCATACTCGGCTCGGGTCTTGGTCAGAAATTCACACGAACTGAGTCCGCTCGAAGATAAGGCCATGAGCAGCTGTTTAGAGGGTCTCTAGTATCGTGCCCTTATAAAAGCCCCTGGAGTTTGCTCCACTCGAGACTTTGTTTGATGGCATAGGAGGCTGGTTTGGGTGTAAAGTTAAATTCTTTTTGTGCGCGTGAAGAGTCGAACCAATGAAACATCGTCGAAACCAGAGCGTTCTCGTAAGTTAAAAAGGGTTTTTTACCGAACTTCTCTTGTTGATCTCCGATGAGGCCCAGGCCTTTGACGATAAAGTCAGGGATATGAATTTTTGGCGGCGACACACCGGCAATGCTTGCAATCAACTCAAAAAGATTTTTAATAGTCAAATTCTCTCCTGCAATGATGTAGCGCTCTCCCGATTTTCCTTTCTGCCAAGCTTGCAAAACGCAATGAACAACGTCTTCGATCGAGACCACGTTGACTCCACCAGAAGTATAGAAAGGAAGCTTTCCGAGGGCGACTTTTTTTTGCATTCCGCGGGATGACTTTTTTGCATCGCCGGGGCCATAAATTGTCGACGGATTTACGCAGACAGCATCAATTTCGCCCTTATGAGCAGCACTTCGTACGAGCTCCTCGGCCTGGCGCTTTGTTTCGAAATAGCCAATGTTGAGTGCAGATAAATTATATTCGGAGTCTTCGTTGAGGATACTATGAGAGTCAAAGCTTGCGCCGACGGCCACAACTGAACTAAAATGTAAAAGCCTACGGACCCCTTGATTGCGACATGCGCTGATCACATTTTTGGTGCCGCCGACGTTGACCTTATCCATGAGGTCTCGTTTCGCACTTGAATAGGCGATGACCCCAGCTAGGTGAAAAACCGAGTCCACATTTTTACAAGCTAAATTTACTTTTTCAGAATCGAGGATGTCACCCGTGACTATCTCGAGTTGTAAGTCTCGGAGCTCTTCCGCGTCAGTTGGGTTGCGTACAAGAACTCGAACATCGTGACCCGCTTGTGCAAGAGCACGAGCCACCCAAGCACCGACAAAACCTGTTGCACCCGTAATCAAAACTCGCATTTTTCTTCTCGCTTGGTAGTGCGTCTTTACAATCAACCTTATTTGCAAATCATCACGACGAAGGACTAGTTCATGAGATGTACCTCAAAAAATCCAGACAAACTTCATTACAGATATTGAGCCTTAATTTGAGTTAGAGCACAATGTTTTTTAAGTAGCTTAATAGGTAGCTTAAAACTGCGGGGGAATCGTGGCATCAGACTTCATTAAAAATATTTATTTGTTTAAAGAATTCAATCACGATGAATTGAAGCAAATTGCACATATTGTGAAATCAGAGGTCTATAATACCGGAGACGAAATTTTCTCACAAAGCGATAAGGCAAATTCACTCTATGTGATAAAAATGGGCACGATTAAACTTCAACAGAAAGGCAAAGGCGGCGAAAATATTTATTTGACGACACTTGGCAGTGGATCTCACTTTGGGGAGATGTCGCTATTAGATAATGAAACTCGATCGACCACGGCAAGTGCCGTTGAACGAACTGAAATATTGCGGATTGAATATACTCAACTCAAAGAGATATTGGAGGGGCATCCGGCAATTTCAGTGAAGTTTTATAAGGCCCTAGCAAGTTTCTTATGTGGACGCCTGAGAGTGACGACTTTGGATTTGAGTTTTGTTAGAGAAAAAAATCTCAAACATTTCTAAATTCCCGCCTCGATCCGATTCAAAAGCCACTGCGCAAAAATTGTAACACTTATTTTTGCGCGGGCCCTTAGAGATATTTTTTGCGAAAGGCGTATTTTTTTTGTTTTTGGATAAAGAAATTTCGGGTCAGCCGCCAGACTAAAAATGAGATCAGCGTACCTAAGATAGCTCCGGCAAGAACATCGCTGGGATAATGGACTCCAACATAAACTCTGCTATAGGCGACACATGCTGCATAAAAAAATGCCAGCGCGGCATAAGGCGGAAAGACAAAACTAACAATGCCAGCGGCGGCAAACATATTTGTTGCGTGGTTTGACGGAAATGATGGCCCACCCGAATCCTCAACCCTTAATGCTACGACCATTCCGGTATGGGCCGGACGAGGGCGATGTACGATTTGTTTAATTACGCGAAAAGCGATCGTATCTGAAACCGTCAGCGCCAATGCCAAGACCAATAAAAACTTCAGCCCCTTCATTCTTTGAAAATACAAAATTAATAGAATTGTCAGTGGCAAGAGGACATATAAAAATACCGGCAACTTCTGAAAATCAGTGATAAGTGGAAAAAAAACATTGCCGAGGGGAAAAGACCAATCCTGGTTGATTTTTTTAAAAAAAAATTGATCCATTTCTCGGTAATAACTTATGAGGTTCGCAAACATTCTTCTCCCATCGGTCTTTGCCCATGCTGGACTTAAGCATAGGTGAAAAATAATCACTGGTCGAGTCACTTGATAAATTATGATTGCACTAGTTTATCTTCTCATTTTCTTTGCAGTATGCGAAAATAATTTCATGATCGAACTTAATAAATTGAATGGCATGTCAATTTTTGTCAATCCTGATCTGATTCGGGTTGTTGAATCGACTCCCGACACGGTTGTCAATTTCATTGATGGGGAGTCCATTATCGTTTTGAACTCGCCACAAGAAATCATCACGCGAATTATTTCATTTCGAAAAAAATACGCTTCAGACTTCATTTTTCATGAAAATACCAGTCAGCTTGATTTTGATTTGCCAAAGTAAAAGGTGAGTGAATGGATTTAATAACGGTCGTCGGTATCATTCTTGCTCTCGGTGGAATTTTGGGAGGGCAACTTCTTGAGGGTGGCCATATTAATTCGCTCCTCCAGGGAACCGCATTTCTCATCGTTTTCGGTGGGACTCTTGGAGCGGTTTGCATCGGGACGACCTTTCGAGATCTAAAAACGGGATTAAAGCTTTTGCGTTTCGGCTTTTTTGACTCGAAAGCACAGGATTCTGACAAGATCGTCTCTCAGCTCATAGACGCTGCACAAGTCGCGCGAAAGGAATCTATTTTAGCTTTAGAAAAAAAGCTTTCGGAGATGAGCAATCCATTTATGCAAAATGTGTTTCGCTTTGTCATCGATGGAGTAGACCCCAAAACCCTGCGAGAAATTTTTGAAAATGAACTTTTTTTAGAAGAAGAGAATCTCAATGCGGGAGCAAAAATTTGGAATGATGCTGGCGGTTTTGCCCCGACGATTGGAATCATCGGAGCGGTGCTTGGACTGATCCATGTCATGGAGAATTTAGCCGATACGGCCAAACTCGGGCAGGGTATCGCAGTCGCGTTCGTGGCAACTGTTTATGGAGTTGGCTCAGCCAATATTTTATTTTTGCCACTCGCAAGCAAAATAAAAAGGAAAATAAAATTAGATCTCGAGACCAAAAACATGATTTTAGAGGGAGCGATCGGGATCATGGCCGGGATGAATCCCTTCATTATTGAGCAAAAGTTGCGTGGATATCTCAATCATGGTGAAACGGCACAACTCGAAGAATAGAAATAAATGGCAAAAAGACAGAGACATGAAGAGCATGAAAATCACGAGCGCTGGTTGGTGTCTTATGCGGACTTTATTACTTTATTGTTCGCATTTTTTACCGTACTTTACGCAACCTCTCAGCATGATGTTAAAAAACAAGAAGAGTTCGAAAGATCTATTCGAAAATATTTTAGTGGTTCATCCGATTTTGCTAATGGAGCGGGAAATTTTAATACGGACGCCGAAAATCGAAGTCTTATTGAACCCTTGATCACTGGATTTCCTCCGAGCAGCGCCGGGCCCCAGGAGGTTCAAGATTATGTCCAAAGGGTATTGAAAAAGTCTATGAATAAAGATGAATATCAAGAGGCCATTCAAAATGTACGTCATGATTCGGTGGGAGCCCGAATTCAATTGGCAGCGGCGACACTTTTTTTAAGTGGCTCGGCCGAGCTCAGACCTTCCTCGACTGCGGCCTTAGATAAAATTGGACAGTTGTTAAAGGATTCAAATCGAAGACTCATTATCGAGGGGCATACGGACGATCAGCCAGTTCACACCTTAAAATATCCCAGTAACTGGGAACTATCGGCGGTGCGTGCAACAAAAGTTTTAAGATACTTGGCAGCACGCGATCAAATTGATCCTAAAAGAATGGCGGCGATTGCCTACGCAGATCAAAAACCGGTGGCACCGAATGATACCGAAGAAAATCGCGCCAAGAATCGACGTATTGAGATTTTAATTGTGAGTGATTCGCACGAGTAGCAGGGGCGACTACTTCGTTTCGATGTCGACTCTTTGTAGGACGATTCTTTTGACTGGGCGGCTCGTCGGGCCGACACGTACTTTTGAAATCTTAAAAACGACATCTAAACCACTGACGACTTCACCAAATATCGAATATTTTTCATCGAAACTTGGTTGCGGACTCAAAGTTATAAAAAACTGTGAGCCAGCCGTATTCGGTCCGTGATTTGCCATCGAGACAATTCCCGCTTTGTTATGGTGAAGGTAAGGACTGAACTCATCAGAAATTTCATAACCAGGACCACCTCTACCGTCTCCAAAAGGACAGCCCATCTGAACAACGAAATCTCGAATAACTTTGAAAATAACTTGTCCATTATAGAAAGGTCGTGTCGATTTTTTGCTGGTGGTGGCTTCAACAAATTCTTTTTGTCCCGTCGCCAGCTCAATAAAATTTTTTACCGTTCGAGGCGCATACTGAGGAAGCAATTTGACCTTAATAACACCCATACTCGTGCGGATAACGGCAAAAACTTTTTTATCATCTTTTTTATTTGTGGTAACCTCAATGACTTGATTAGTAGACTTATTCTTCTCAGCGTCAGCGGCTCGTTCTTTGTCAGAGGGATAGAGAGGGCCATCAGCAGGAGTTGTGAAATTGGGATCATTTGAATTAGGCCGGTTGGGTTCGGACTTGACGGCATTCACAATATCCGAAGGATTCTGAAAATTAGGCTGTGAGGGTGGAGTTTGTTGCTCGCTGGTCCCAGAATTTGACGCCGCGTTTGCAGCAGGGTTTGCAGGAGGAGGAGCGTTAATAAAGTTTTGAGGTTTAGCTTGACCCGCGCTTGTCGCCGCGGGCGGAGGAGGTGTTTGTGAACCTTGAGCCTGAGGCGGCATTTGCGATTGAAGTTGTTCGGCAGTCGGGGGGACGTATCCTGGTGGATTCTCTGGTTCAATATTTTTGGTGTCTGTTTGTGCATGAGAATTTTGCGAGATAGAATGAAAACTGAAGGTCACGATGACGAGCATAAATAAAAACGAAAGGCTTATCTTTTTCATTTTTCACCTCTCAGTTGAGCGAGCATCAGCGAATTTTCAGAAAAAATTTGCTTTAGCTTTTCTTCGAGAGCGTCGACACTCAAATTTAAATTGTTTGCGAGCACCACAAGAGACTGGGTACCTTTTTTGAGTTTCGTTTGGGATTGCGAGCTGGTCAGCTGATGCATCTGTTCGATCGATCTTAAAAAATTATAATTTTTTAGAAGTTCAGGACCAAAGCTTTTCCACACTTTATCTTGCGCCATATTATATTGAATCATGCCATGAGTTGATGAATCAAGAGAGAATTGTGCACGCTCAAGTAATGATATTTGAGATTGAAATTCGATATCGACTAGACCTCCGGAAGACAGTTTCAAATCAAATTCATTAGGATCATGGGTCAAAAGTTTGTAGCGAATTTCTTTGAGCTCAGCTAATTCAATTTTACTCAGGGGATTTTTTGCCGCAATTTGAGCCACTACGAAAGGTATTTTATAAAGCGCTCGAGCCCGAAGATAAGCTTGACGCTCCCAAGGGGCGGCTCGCTTTTCTAGAAAATCGCAAAGCTGGTCTTCGGAGACGAGAAGTGGTCCCGCCTGGCCGCTCGGACGTAGACGAAGATCGACGTTATAAATTGTTCCACCGCGATTCATGGGCTGACTCAACCAGTGAAGAAAGCGTTTACTTAATTTTTGTTGTAGCAAGTCGGGTGCCGCTTTTGTGACAAAAATAAAATCTAAATCTGACCGAAAACCAAGTTCGCGGCCGCCCCATTTCCCGAGGCAAATCATATTGACGGGTTCTGAGGCAAGCTCACTCACGAGGCGCTCTAATATAATTTTGCAAATCTCATCTGCGGTGTTTGTCAGTTCTTCGAAGAGCGAGCCCAGATCTCCATCTTTTAAAAACTTTTGGGCGCACAAAATTTCTACCAAGAGCCTTCTTTCGATCAGCATTTCGAGGGCCTCATCTTGAGCCGTCGGTAAATCGGCTTGGGCATTGAAAAATAGGCTATCGATGAGTTCAGGTCTAAGTGCAAAAATATTTGCCAAGTAGGGAGAGCATGAAAATAGCCAGGCGATTTCTTCAGTTAGTTTTTGCTCTCGATTAAGCAAACTATAGAGGCTGGCCTTAGCACGACTTGCGTGAATAAAATCTGAAAGCAGTGCCAAAGCTAAATCTTTATTTCGATTTATCCTTGATAGGTGTTCAACGAAACTCTGTAAAAACGTGAGGCGCGCGACCTCTGCCTTTTCAGATTTAAGGGCCAATGCACTCGCTGAGATAATTGTTGGCCAAGTTTCGTCAATCGATATTTTCGAAAAACCCTTGGCTTTGAGCCAAGTTTTTTGCTCAATAGGATCTTCTGGCAAAGAAACTTCATCGTTGAGCTTAAGGAGCTGCGAGACAAAGGCCTCGGCTTCTTTTGCTAATTGCAAAATATCCTTCATTTTAAAATGCGCAAAATTCTCGATTTTTTTACTAAGTGAATAAGTTTGCCGATCTTGGGTGGCCTGTAAATGATTTTCAATGTCGCGAAAATACCAATAGGAATTAAACAAAAAGCGAGCGTCTTGAGGGGAGAGAAATTTCATTTTCTCGAGTTCGTGGATCGCTTCAGATGTCGATTGTGTTTGAAGATTTTTATTTTTTCCGCCGTGAATAAGTTGTAAAGAATGAACGAAGAGTTCGATATCACGAATACCGCCTGAGCTGAGCTTCAAGTTAAAAATACTTTGATCCTTCAGACTCATTTCATGGTGAATTTTATTACGAAGGTGACTCAAATCATCTTTTAGGGTTAGATCGATATGCTTTCGATACGAAAAATGATTTACAAATTTCATAACCTCATTGGCTAAGGTCGAATCACCATAGATAAAACGGGCGCGGACATAAGAGAGGCGTTCCCACATTTCGCCGTGGTAACCATAATGGTACTCAAATTCGGTTTGAGAAGGGATCGTTGAACCCGAGGCTCCTCCGGGGCGGAGATTAAGATCTAAACGAAAACAGAAGGCAAATTCGTTGATCTCGGATAAATAACTACTAAATGATTTAATGATTTTATCGTCGATCACGTTTTGGTCGTGCCGCACAAGCACCAAATCAATATCCGAACTCAAGTTTAATTCACGCGATCCAAGCTTACCGAGAGCAAGAATAATAAAGGCTTTGTCAGTGCCGCCCGCCAATTCCCAAGCCTTGGCGATGAGCTTCTCGGCAGCCAGTGACCAGGCAAAACAAATATCCTCCGTCGAAGCTTTTTTACATACTGTTGCGAGAACGGCTTCGCACCAAGCCTTGTGACGTTCTAGGCGCAAGGCACTTTTTTTGTCTAAATTTTTAGGCATGGAACTGGCAAGAAGGGCAAGATATCTCTTGAGCGCCGACGAGAATTCACTGGCCTGCTGAATTTCAGCTTGCGAATAACTTGATATTGTCGGCAGGCTAGTCAAGATACGGCGACCATGATGGTTTGTAATAGTCAGCCTTATCAAAGCTAATTCGACGCTCATTTTCACCGTCGACATCGACGATATAAAGCTGGTGGTGTCCGTCGCGGTTGCTGGTGAAAAGAACGTGTCGTCCGTCGGGAGAAAAGCTAGGATCTTCGTTGTCTGCCATTTTTCCGTTGGTCGTCTTTCGCGCTGAAGTGAGACGTACCATATTTGTACCATCAGCATCCATGACGAATAAATCAAAATGGCCCTTGTCACTGCCGGCAAAAACGATTTTCTTTCCGTCGGGAGACCATTTTGGGCATGAGTTGTATTCACCGGCAATCGTCAGTCGTGCGACGTTACTCCCATCTGCGTTCATAACGTAAACCATTGGCCTGCCATTTCGATCAGATGAAAATGCAATCTTCTTTCCATCAGGACTGACGCTCGGTTCGACATTCAGAACATCCTTTGTACTCGAGGTTAAAGCATCGAAAGATTTTCCATCAATCGTCATTTTGTAAATATTGGGACTTTCACCGCGAGTCATGGTGAGAGCGATATGTCTGCCGTCCGGAAAGAAGCTCACGCCTGAATTAATTCCGGGACGCGCTGAGATGAGCTTTCGTTCATCTTTTTCGAGATTGTAAAAAAATAAATCGGCATTTCGAATTTTTTCGGCGGCATGAAATGTGAAATTTCGGTAACCAACACTCTTTCCGTCAGGAGACCAGGCCGGCGAGTTAGCGATTGAGTGGTGATGAGTAACGGCATGCATATTGGCGCCATCCCAGTCCATCACAAAAATTTCACGTTGCTGAGGCTCGGTGCTCTTTGAGGTGACAATTTTCGAAAGAAAAAATCCTTTGATGCCGGTCAGCTCCTTGACTATGTCGTTTGCAAAGCTGTGGGCAATGATACGGGCGTCTTTAATACGGCCCTTATAAGTTTTCGCCAAGACCTTTTTTTGCTGAGGTACATAATAAAGATAAGCCTCGAGAGTCAACTCATCATTTAATATTTTATAACCCGCACGAATTAAAAAATCGGCTTTGATTTGCTGCCAACTTGAAAAACTAAAGCCTGAGGGATCATCAGGAACTGGCCTGAGACCAACTTTCGAAACATCTTCAAGAAAGGCCTCGCGTTTCAAAAGATCAAAATAAGAGCTCACACTCAAGTCGAATTGAAGAGTATCGTATATCTCTTTTCCAATGCTTATATAGTTTTTATTTAATCCAGGAGTGCCGAGGTATTGAAAGGAGGGTATCGCCAATAAGCTTTTCTTGAACGTGGCATCGCCGACATTGAGATGGATCGGGCTATCCGCATGGGCAATGGGCGCATTCATCACACTCACAAAAAAAATGACTAACCCGACAGAGAGAAAAGCTGCGTAATTCGCGCAGTGTTGGTTCAATTTTTTTGAAGAGGTCGACGGTTTATCTTTTATTGTGTTCATGATCATAAGTATCCTTAGGTTTATTTTAAGCCTTAGCTTAGAGTTTATTCTGGAAATCCGAGTTCAATTCCATCGACCGCCAAAATATTTGAAAGTTTCAAAGGCGGTGGATCAAATGGTGCCGAGCGCACAACGGACTCAACGCATTTTTCGTCAAAAACAGAATTTCCAGACGATTTTTTAACTTCTTTTTTAAGAATATTTCCATTGCCGTCGATATACACGACAATTGTAGCAGCTAAATTTTGATTCTTTAACAGGCGTGGTAAATTCCAATTGGATTTGACCTTCTCATCAAGTTTTTCGAGGTAGCTGTCATAGTCAATTTTATTCAAACCGCCGATGGCCGCACCAGCCGCAAGGACATCACCACGAATAGGGGGCGCTGGGGGAGCGGCTTTGGCCTGATTGTTTTGCGCGCTCGCCTTTGACATCTCTGCTAATTTTTTAAAGGCTTCAAGCCTTTTGAGGGCGTCTTCTTCGGCACTCTTTGTCTTTCGAAGATCAAGCTTTTGAGAATCAATATTTTTGACCTCAGGTAAGGCTTTTTTTGCAACTTGGGTTGGCTTTAATTCAGCTTTTTCAGTAGGTTTTTCGGCGGATTTGGTCTTCGAAGCTTGCTCTGGGATAGGACTAACGACTTGCGATTTTTCAGGAAGCCCCACCATATCGACGCGGATTGCCCGCTGCACGACAATGGATTCGGAAGGATAAAAAGCCGCACGCAATACCATCAAACCCAGCAGAATCACATGGGCTATAAAAGACCAACGTATACATTTTACGAAATCATCAGAGGGGTGAAGCTGTGCCGGCACATTCATAAGCAAAGTCGATCTGCCTTATCAATTTATTTTCGGTAAAGTTACTAAGCTGATATTTGAAATTCCAGCAGCGCGGATTTCACCCATGGTTTCGGCGACTAATCCGTAGTCCACATTGCGATCGGCTCGCAGGTAAATTTGTTTGTTTTTTCGAGTTGCAAAAATCGCCGTAAGCCTTTCTGAGAGTTGAGCAACATTCAGTTCGGCTTCGCCAACATAGAGGTGTTTATTCTTGCGAATATCGAGAACGAAAGGCTCATCGTTAGTTGGAGTACCTGAACTCGAGACTTCTGGAAGGTCGATATCGATCCCTTGCTGCATCATCGGAGTTGTGACCATGAAAATAATAAGAAGCACAAGCATCACATCGACCATCGGGGTAATATTAATCTCGCTCATTGCCATGCGACTCTTAGTTGAATTAGAATTCATGCCCATATTAGTCCTTACCTATTAGCTCGCGGTCAGCGAACTTCGGTCGCCTTTTATTCGGCCCTTCCTCTGGCCATTTCTTTGGCCATCTTTCAGGAGCCTCCGCGCGCCTATTTACTGGTCTATTTATCTGCGAAAAAATTTCTTTTCGCGACGTTTAGAAAATCAGATCCAAAATTATTTAGATCAATTTCAATTTTTCGAATTCGTCCGATAAAATAATTGTAGGCAACAACAGCCGGAATGGCTGCAAAAAGGCCTACAGCTGTCGAAAAAAGGGCTTCAGCGATACCTGGTGCGACCACTGCGAGGCTTGCTGATCCGCTGCTGGCGATGTTTGTAAAGGAAGACATAATACCAATGACGGTTCCGAGAAGGCCTACAAATGGTGCCGTACTTCCAGTTGTTGCTAAAAAATTCAGGCGAGATTCGGCATTTGAAACTTCAGTGCCTACTGATTTCTGAATGGCTCTTTCGAGATTATCCAGACCAGAGAGTTTTAAGTTAGCCGAATCGGACTTCTGAGTTGCTAAGCTTGAATCTGCAATTCTTTGTAATTCGACATAACCCATATGAAAGACTTTGCTTAAATTGCTAGAAGAGAACTCGTCAATTTTATTATGGACATTTTCGAGTGCTCGCGATTTCCAGAAAAAATCACTAAACTCTTCATTGGATTTTTGCACGGCCTGAAACTGCACATACTTCAAATAAATAATTGCCCACGAAAACACCGAAGACGCGACCAGCAGTAGAAGCAATATTTGCACCGGTAGACTGGCTTGCATAACGGCATCGAAAACGCCTGCTTTCACGCCAACATGAGCCGAAGGGGCAGCCGAAGAATTCTCACTCAAAAATAAAAAAAATTTGATCAATTGATATTTCATAGTATGATTAGGCTAAGACCTTTGTGGGTTTGAAGCAACTCGATTGTGACCCAAATCTACATGCCCAGCTAAAGAGCCCAGCTAAAGAGTCCAGCTAAAGACCAGTAGGCCCGCCGCAGCGACTTATTTTCTGAGCGGCCTTAGCGCTGTTGGATGACTGGTGATAACGCCATCAACACCTTGAGCGATGAGTTTTTCTTCGTCTGCCAAGCTTATTGCGTTTCCAGCAAAAACTTTCATCGACCTTCGATGCGCCTCTGCAATCATTTTATCATTTAGAAAAATACGTTCCGAATGTTGAAATTTTATTGAAATATTTTCGACAATCAACAAATCAGATTCGAGAGGAGCGGCGCTTTCTAAAAAAATATTACTTAAAATCATCAGTTGCGTGAGTTGTGGGGCGCTTGCTCCATATAACAGCATCGGAGCTAATTTTTTGACCTCTTTTAAAATTTTATCACGCTCGCTCGTGATGATAAAACGTGAAGTCCTGTTCTCTTGGTTATTATTATAGTCCAAGGTATTCACGAGCTGCTGTTCGAATCCAGTTGAATCATCAGCTAAGTTGAGAATAAACCTCTGCTCAGGAAAAGCATGGAGGAGTTCCTTCAAAGACAAAATGTGAAGTCCTTTGCCGCGAAAAATAAATTGCGATTCTTGGTTTTGAAATTGATATCCGGCATCTATTTTTTGGACATCTTCCCAATTCATTAGCGGAACCAAAGACCCAAGAGAATTCTGAGCGGAGTAAACGTCTAAGTCCTGCTGGCGAGTGACAATCACGACTCCATCTTTGGTCATCATGACGTCAGCCCACAAAATGATATTGGCATCGACTTGCGTTGCTGCGGCAAAGGCCGACAGGGTATTTTCTGGAAAGTCTGTGCTCTCTCCGCGAAGGGCTATCATTTGAGGCCGTTCAGAACGATGCGTTTTGCCCGTGAAAAACTCAGTTTGAAAGACAGGATGTTGTTTGTGGAGGCTCTTATTGCGTAGGTAAAACCAAGCCAAAAAAAGACATAAAAGGACTATACCTGTTACAAAAAGAAAGTTCTTTAAAGCTGCCATTATGTAATAACTATCTATATTTATATATGAATTATAAAACAAACATACGTCACTTCAGCAACGAAATAAGCTAAAAAAAGACTTATATTAATTGACGATCAGTTCGTTTTCATTTAACTTGCACATACGTATAGGGGGCCTTGTGAATAAGATCAATCGAAAATTGGAATATGCCCTAATTGCTCTTAAGTATATGCAGACTAAAACTCCTGGCGAACTCAGTACGGCCAAAGAGATTAGTAGTCAATTTCACATGCCTTTTGATGCAACTGCGAGAGTGATGCAAATTCTCGCACAAAAAGGGATTTTGAAATCCGAACAAGGGACCAACGGTGGATATCAGATCATTAAAGATCTCAATAAAACCTCTCTGCATGAATTGATGAAAATGATTGTTGGTCCAGTGAACTTGGCAAAATGTTTTCAAAAAGAAAAGACTTCGCAAGAGCGATGTGAAGTTTTGGAACATTGTTCGATTATGTCTCCGATGCATGCTCTGAATAAAAAGCTCGTTGAATTTTATGAAGGTATTAAATTGGGAGACTTGCTCGAACCAAAGCACGATAAACTCGAAGTTTTCTCGATTGAAAAAAATGGGTCTGCATATCAGCAGCACTCTCACGCGGGCGAATAACACATGGAAAAGAAGTCTACCTCACCAGCAGCGATCGATTTTAACCAAGACTATAAATACGGTTTTGTAACCGATATTGAAACAGATGAAGTTCCGCGAGGACTAAACGAAGATATCGTAAGGCTTATTTCTAAAAAGAAAAATGAACCTGCGTGGATGCTTGAATTTCGTTTGAAGGCCTATAGGCATTGGCTGACGATGACCGAGCCGACCTGGGCAAATGTAAAATATCCAAAGATTGATTTCAATGACATCATATATTTTTCGGCGCCAAAGAAAAATAATTCTGAGACGAAATCCGGCCCTAAATCATTGGATGAGCTTGATCCAGAGCTCGTGAAAACGTTTGAGCGCTTGGGAATTCCTCTGTCAGAACAAAAACGCATCAGTGGTGTGGCTGTCGATGCCGTATTTGATTCAGTTTCAGTCGGGACAACTCACCAAGAGGATTTAAAAAAAGTTGGGGTGATTTTTTGTTCGATTTCAGAAGCCATGCACACTCATCCTGAAATTGTAAAAAAATATTTGGGAAGTGTTGTTCCATTTACAGATAATTTTTATGCAGCACTTAATGCCGCGGTTTTTACAGATGGCTCCTTTGTTTATATTCCAAAGGGTGTCCATTGTCCCATTGATCTGTCGACTTATTTTCGCATCAACGCCCAAGACACTGGACAATTTGAGAGGACTTTAGTTATTGCTGAGGATTCAAGTTATGTGAATTATCTCGAGGGTTGCACGGCTCCTCAGCGGGATCAAAATCAATTGCATGCCGCCGTGGTGGAGTTGATCACTCATCAAGATGCCGAAATAAAATATTCAACTGTGCAAAATTGGTATACCGGCGACAAAGAGGGTCGTGGTGGAATTTATAATTTCGTGACCAAGCGTGGAAAGTGCCAAGGCAAAAATTCAAAAATCAGTTGGACGCAAATCGAGAGCGGCTCGGCAATAACGTGGAAATATCCAAGCTGTATTTTGCTCGGAGATAACTCTCAAGGAGCTTTTTATTCGGTCGCACTGACCCACGACTATATGCAGGCCGATACTGGCACAAAAATGATTCATATCGGAAAAAACACCAAGAGCACCATCATTTCAAAAGGGATTTCAACGGGCCATTCGAGCAATTCTTATCGTGGCCAAGTCAAAATCATGGCTGGGGCCGAGGGCGCGCGCAATTATTCTCAGTGTGACTCGATGTTGGTTGGCGATCAGTGCTCTGCCAATACCTATCCTTACATAGAAGTTAAAAATAAATCTGCGATCTTGGAGCACGAGGCAAGCACCTCAAGAATCAGCGAAGATCAGATCTTTTATTTAAAATCTCGTGGGATTGATGGTGAGTCGGCGATTTCACTGTTGGTAAATGGTTTCTGTAAGGATGTC
>Ga0207070_1183_pt1 | contig 15078 bp, 14 predicted proteins | sample Alteio_BWMinHeat_92_FD_153591 | JGI IMG/M metagenome (GOLD analysis project Ga0207070, IMG submission 153591) | Enriched cells from forest soil in Barre Woods Harvard Forest LTER site, Petersham, Massachusetts, United States -... | ecosystem: Environmental > Terrestrial > Soil > Temperate forest >...
TCCGGAGTCATGGCAGCCAGGTTCATGCGATCGGCATAACCGCGGATGTAGCCCATGGTGTCCCGCACATTATTCCAACGCTTGTCCGGCCCCGAGCCAATTCCGTTGACCGGGGACGGGCAAAGATTGCGCTTTTCGCGCGGATAATAGACTACATATGGATCCATAAACAGCGTTTGGTTGCCGTTGGTAAAGTTGATCCAGAAGTAGTTCCTGTTGACCTGTGGGGAATCGTTCCACATACCGAAGTAACTGTGGTCGGAATCGCTAATGTTCACTTTACGAGTCGGATGGCCCGTGCCTGAAGTGATAGTCCCGGAAATTCTCGCTGCGGGAGCAACCCAGTCGGCGTCGCTGTTGATGATCGTGGCATCCTTATTATCCTCCAGCACTCCATACCCGATGGGATGTTGAAGCGGTTTCTCGGCTTCATAACTCCGGGTAAGGGCGATCAGGTGGCCGTTCCACCACTTTGAATCTTTAGGAGCTTCTTGAGAGACGATCCAGAGGACATTCGGCAGATCGTTGAGTGTGTCGATCACTTTTTTCGCATAGGCGTCCTGGATCGCCGTGATTGCATTCGGCGCCGTCATCGTCACTGATCCGGTTCCTCCGCCATCGTCAATGCCATTCACATTGTTTGACTTGGTAAAGGGGTAGCCGTCACCGGAGAAGCGGAAGCGGAGGAGAAACTCCCCGCTGAAAAAATAGATGCCGGCATAAACTCCAGCCGAATTCAACTGCTGGACACGATCACGAAGTCGGTCGAAGTACGCCTGATTAGACTTCGTGAGATCAAATTGTGGTTTCCCGTCCGAGGCGTTGCCCGGACCTGTCCGCTGCCAGGGAAACGGAGTGACACTGAAATCCGGCGGCGAACTCGCAGTCGTCGGCAGTCCTCGGAATGTTGGCAATTCCGTTGTCCATAACAACGTGAAGTTGTGTTTATGGGCAACAAGCATCTTCACGAAAAGCTTAAAATCCAAAGGCTGGATCGAGCCATTCGTCCCCCAATCCTGGAGGGTGTTCCAGGTATGAGACCCCGTCAAATAGATCGCTTTGCCGCTACCATTCGTGAAGTAGTTGGGATTAGTCGAAAGGGCTCTCAGGGGAGCCGTGATGGGGACCGTGGGAGCTACTTGGTGACCGCCCTCGACCCGGCTTTGTGGTTCCTTGGAGCTAGCTTGCGTGACTTCTTTTGCATAACTGAGGATAGGAAGGGGCAACAGCAAGGCTGCGACTAAACTATAACGCCTCGTCATCACGAACTCACTTTCGCGGTTTTATTTGCCTCCCTGTTTTTCCCACCACTCCATCCAAGCAACCACCGCCCGGCCACGAGCTTCGGGCGTGGCGTTGGCCCCCGGCCCGAAATCCCGGCTGGTCAAATCCTTGAGGGCGGCATTCGCGGCGCGGGCCACTATTGGCTGATGGTCTTCCAAGAGACGCCTGCAAAGCACATCAAGAGCGCCGCAATCGGCAGGATTCCGCCACGGGATGCTCGTTTCTGTTGGGATGACGGTCTGCCGGTGAATTTTTCAAAGCGCGACCAGTTTTCCTGCACATCGTCGGCGAACTTCTCCCGAAAGAAAAGTACGACAGCATCGCGCTCGTCCTTGGTGAAGTTATCAAGGTAGATTTTGATCTTCTCTGCATGAGTCCGGACAATAATAGTGCCGCCTACGGGCCAAGTTCGCCATTTGATCTGAAGCACCTCTCCGACTTCAAGCGTCCTTGAACGAAAAATGCCGTGCTGAATAATCGAGCTGGGAGCCAGAATTAGACCCTCGCGGAAGTAAGCGGCGATTACCCATACGGCAAGCGCTGTGAAGGGCGACCAGAAAACGCCGAAGATCATTGCGGCAAGGTACGGTCGGGCGAAGGAACCATCGATATTGAAGTAGGCAACAATCGTCGAGGTGACACCGATGACGGTAAAGATCACCGCGCACACAATGCCGACAACGAGGTAATACCGGCGAAGGCGAAAGCACCGTGCCTCAGTGGGGACTTGTTCGCGTCGAAACTCCTCGACTTCGCGCAGCTACCCCGAGTTCTCCTCAATTGTGCTATCCGGACCTTTGCCCATTGTCCTTCAAAGTCTTTTGGATCACTTCCGCGAGGTGGTCAACTCCAGCATAGACGTAGTTGTTTCTTCCAAGGCGCGAATTAAGTTCATGTTGCACGTGGTAAAAAAGTCCACCATAAGCCTCCGGAAAGAGATGGCGGTGCAAAAGTGCTGCCTTGGCTGCGCCCGCGAGGTCGCCTTTCCGAAGCAGCTGTTCCCCGACCCACTCAACGGGCTCCATGAGCCTAGCGGTCGTCTGCTCGACCTGCTCCTTGTTGGGGAACCCCAACGAGATTATGACCCAACCGGTCATCCACTTCTCATTCGTCTTATACCGATCGGGGACTCGGCAGCTGAGCAGCCGGGTCCGCACGCGCGTCAGATTGTCATTCTCGACTTCGATCCAGTGCTCGAACACTTCCCGTGCTTCCTGCCAAAAAACCTCGTCCAGCATCTCATTCACGCTGAAGTCGAGGATTGGTTGGTCGAGGCTGAGCTCGTAACTTCCAGGCCAGCTTATGCACTTACCTTCTTTACCCGGAATTACGGGGTCAGGTATCATCGCCAGTCGATCCGGCCATTGTCCGAGCGACCAGGCATGGAAGCGGGCCAGAGTGTGGTACACGCTCAGACGTGCGGAAGCCTTGTCCACCATGCACAGGAAGAGCGGAAGGGGGTGCTCGATGACCCAGCGCACGGCCTCTTTCCCCTCGAAGAGCACCGGTTTCAATTCGCTCTTTACTTGAACAGTGTAGGGGCATTTCGCAAGGAACCGCCTCCCGACCTTCTCCATCAAGGTGCAGTGCAGGTCAAGTCCGTGGTCCTCTTGCTAGGGGATGACGACGGCTGTGCCCCACGACGCGAAGGCATACTGCGCCAGGTATTCCGACCGGCTCCCTTCATGAAATCCAAAAGGCTTCTCGCCTGGCATCGAACCCCCGCTGTTTTCGCGAACTTGTAATTCTCTAACCGAATCTCAGCAATAATAACCTGAACGAACGGGACAGCCAAGGCGGCTCCAAAAAAGGCATCCTCAAGCCCGGAACTTTTCGAGACCTGATTGGTTGTGGAGTTCTTCCCCTTGAACGTCTCGCCTTGAACGTCTCGCGGCTAACGTTTTCCCCACATGGCGTGGGACACATTCTCCGACGAAATTCACCAGGAAAATCCCGGTTTCCCGGTGTTTTTTAGGGAAAAAAACGTTCCAAGCGTGTCCTATGCCGGCGACCGTGTTGCCACCGCCATGTCGGTTCCCATGTCGGGCCGCCTAACTCACTCGATGCCGGATTACCGTGTGTTCGGAAATTGCACGATCCGTAAACACAACATGTTGCCGGAGCTCCGAAGCGCGCTGGATTCTACGGGCCGCCGGCGCAGTTGCTGGGTTTGCGGCCAAGGCGGCTACCGCCATCCTTAACGCTCGTTAAGGGGCCGACGCATCCCGATAGTGTTATTCCGGGACACTAAACTGACCCAAACTTTTCCCCGTGCGATTCCAGATACCACCGCAGCCAATGGCCGTCTCGCGCCAAGGTGGCGAGTTGCCTTCTCCATTCGTCCAGCTCGCGTCGCCAAATAGTCATCTCTTCATCACCGCGTCCTCGAAACTTGGGGACGGGCGGGACGGTGTAATCGCCAAGGTTCGGGTAGGCCTTTTCCCCGCGTTGGTACTGAAGCATTTCTTCCCGGCAAGCCGGGCAGGAATCGTGATAGTCGATTCCGCAGACCAGGGGATCGTGCATCGTGGTCAATCGGGTAACTCCTATCCTCTGTTCCGGGCGTAGAGCGGATCCTCCACCGGCGGGGCGCGGTCGTCACTCCGAACGGCCGGTGAGTAGTTTTCAAACCGCACAAAGGCTTTCCGAAAGATCAACTTGAATCGTCCTGTCGCCCCGTTCCGTTGCTTGGCGATTTTCACTTCCATTTCTTTTGTTGGGGAATGCTGTTCATCATCGCCCGATGCAGACCACAACAGAATTACCGTGTCGGCTTCGTGGGCGATCGCGTCCGATTCGCGCAGATCCGAAAGCCAGGGCTCTTTGTCTTTCCGATCCTCGGAGTCCCGGTTTAATTGCGCCATAGCTATAACCGGGATCTGTAATTCCATCGCCAAACTTTTCAACCGCCGGCTGATCCGCAGAGACACGCGCGGCAGCTTGTGGTGAGCGGCGGCGCCGATCTCTGGCCGGCAGTTCCCGAGCCTTGACCCTTGCCAGAGTGTGTCGCAATCGAATTCCTGCTCATTCAACCAGCGGCCTTTATACTTCCCGTCCTTGATTTCCATCGGGAACCGAAAAGACTCGGGGGCCGCTCGCCCGTCGGCTTCCAGGGCCTCCCACGTCGTTTCTTTTCGACTCACCTGGCGGCTCGAGCGGACATAACATTTCTGGCATAGGCCGCGGGTCCTTGCCGCTCGTTTGTCATCGTCGGGGCATTGAAGGCAAACAGACATGGAATTCTCCTTCGTTGAAGTCGGCAGCCGGCGCCCAGGCTTCAACTCCTGAGCGACCGGCCGCCGAAGGATACATTTCCTGTCCTACAAACCAGTGGGCACACATCCAATGGGTCTTTCAGGCAAACAACCAGAGTCGCACATGATCCGCTACGGCGACTAGGCGGTCGTCGCTGATTCGTTCCCGGTAGACCGATGCCATGTCGTCGCGCACGTGGCCCATGACGTGGTCGACGGCCACCTGGTCCCGAGCGTCGCCGGCGATGGTTTCGAAGGTGTGCCGGAGGCAATAGAAGTTGCGACGTCCGTTTATATCTAGGGCCAGCAGGATCTTCTTGGTTTCCTTGCTCACCGCGTCGTCGTTGAACAGCTTGATCTTCGTCTCGTCCTTTTCCTCGGTCATTCTCACCTTGGTCCAAGGCGCCCCGAATTTCGTCAGGAACACCAGGTCGTCGTTATCGCTGTCCTTTGGGTTTTTCCGCTTGCCCAGGACGTTCCGGATGGCCTCGACCGTCTCCGGCCAGAGCTTGGCCCGCCGATCGACGGCAGTCTTAGGCCGCGGATAGTCCAGCCAGCCGCCGTCGAGATCAAGGTGGCGGATTCCGAGAGCCCCGCAATCGCTATTCCCGAGGCCCGCGTTGATCCCGAGCAAGATCATGGCCCGCAGCTGCAGGCCGGCCTCGCCCAGCATCTTCCGGATCTCGTCCGCCTCGAACATTTGTTTCCCCTTCTTGGCCCGCTCTTGACGTAGAACCTTTCTCGACGGCCGCTTGAACGCAGGACCGAACAGAACGCGTTTAGCAATGAGGCCGGATTCCTCTCCGAACTTGAACAGGCTACGAATCCTCTGAATGGTGTTGCCCAGGCGGACGGGGCCCCACCGTTTGGCCAGGTCGTTGCGTAGGCGTTCGAAGTCGTCGGGGCCCAGATCGTCGACCAGGCGGCTAAGGCCGAAGACCCCGATCACCCGCTCGCAAACCCCGTAATAGTCGTGGAACGTTCGGGGGGCGAGCTCGTGGGTGTCGAGCAGGTGTCGCTTGCTCGTTAAGAAGCGATTGACCAGATCCCGAATCGTCAGCCCTTCCGCATGCGGCCGAGGCGTCCGCCCGGCGTGAAGCGCGTCCTTCTGGTCGAGGTATTTGGTTAGCGCGGCCTCGCCATTGGGATCTTCACGCCACGAGCCGAAGTGGTGAAGTTTCCCCCGAATCTTCTTGGCCCAACTTCCGTTCTGGTGGGGAAACAACGGGAAGTCTGGACGCGGCTTTTCCGGCTTCTTCGGTTTTCGTTTTCTCTTGCGGGGTTCTTGAGAACTGGGGGTCGAGTTGATAAATTCAGCCATTGGTGGTGCTCCTTGTTAGCACTGCCCAGGCCTGCGGACACGCGAATGTCGCGCGGGCCATCTTGACAACCAGGACACCAAACAGGTGTCGCAACTGGTGTCGAATAGAGGATATAGGGAATTTGGTCGAGAATCAATGATGCGAGAAAACGCTACTAAAATAGAGGTTTTTGACAACTTCGGAGGCGTAGCTCAGTCGGTAGAGCAACGGACTTTTAATCCGTAGGTCGTGGGTTCGAGCCCCACCGCCTTCAATCAGTTGTAAACCCGCCGAACGCTGGAGTTGAGCGTACTTGGTTCTATGCGCATCGTCTCTCTGCTTCCGAGCGCGACCGAAATCATTTGCGAGCTTGGCCTGGGACACCAGTTGGCAGGTGTCACGCACGAGTGCGATTATCCTGCATTCGTCCGGACATTGCCCAAGGTGACGCGAACACTGATTCCCAAGGACGCGTCCAGCCGAGTCATCGACGAGCTTGTCCGCGAACGATTGAAAACCCAGCGGGCGCTGTACTCACTGGATGTGCCGACTCTGGAAAGGTTGCGGCCCGAGCTGATCGTGACTCAGGCATTGTGCGATGTATGCGCGGTGTCGGAGTCGGAAGTTGAGGCCGCGGCTTGCGAGCTTCCCGGCCGCCCCCGCGTGATCAATTTGGAGCCGATACGACTGGCTGACGTTTTCACTTGCCTTCAACTGGTCGCTGATGCCGCCGGGGTGTCGTCACGAGCAGGTGAAGCCGTCGCTCGCTTGAAGTCCCGCGTGACGGCGGTGGAGAACCGCACCCGGGGCATTGGCGATCGCCCGCGTGTTCTTTTGCTCGAATGGATCGATCCGCCGTTTTCCTGCGGCCATTGGTCCCCCGAATTGGTTCGCCTTGCTGGTGGAATCGAAATCGTTGGCCAGGAGGGCAAGCCTTCCCGGACGACCGCTTGGGACGAGATTGTTCGGGCCGACCCCGAAGTGCTTTTCATTGCCTGCTGCGGCTTGGAGGCCGAGCGTGCACGACAAGATTTACCTGTGCTGGGGGCCTACCCTGGATTTGGCGACTTGTCTTGTGTCCGCTCCGGGCGGATCTATGTATCGGACGGCAGCGCCTATTTCAGTCGGCCCGGGCCGCGTCTTGTGGATAGTCTGGAGATACTGGCTCATGCCCTCCACCCCTCGGTTCACCTGCTCCCCACCAACTTGCCCGCGGCCCATCAATTGACTTTGAAAGAAATCGCTCCAGGTACGGCTGCAAGCTGACCGCGCCGACCATCGGCTTGAGACGTTATGATCATGCAATGAGCAACGGCAAACGCAAGTTGACGGCCGTGCCGACGGTTGTGAATGGGGTGACATCTGCACGGCGAATAAGCGATTCGGTCAATCTGACCGATGAAGCGCCATGACCTCGCGCCTCGGCGCTCGATTTGTTCGCATCCCCCTGTAAGGGAATGACTTTCATCTTGCGAGTGGATTTCGGTGAGTTGCGTATGCGGTCCTCTCTCAGCATGAGCCGGCGCTCATGATTCTCAATTCTTATGCGATTTTGGATGCTTTCGTCAGCCTGTTGCGCGGGCTGGCCGGCCTCGTGGTCGTTGTCTTGGGCCTGATTGCCTGGTGGAAGGGGAGAGGACTGGTTACGCCGGAATCCCACAAGGCCCTGGAAGATCGGGGAACGCTTCTTTTTCTTTTGGCGTTCTTACTCGTCGGATTGAACCTGGTTTCCTGGCCGCTTCTTTATTTGCTGCTGCAAAGCTACGTGCCCGAATGGCCGGGGGTCATGTGCATTTACGGCGTGACGCAAATCGGCGTTGGAAGCATCGGCCCCAGCCGATTTCTTCCAACGCTCTTGGAGATTTTAGAAGTTACCAAACCGATGCTTGTTTTTGTTGGGGGCGCCTGGTTCGTTCTTTACTTGATCAACCGCCGGACGGCGACGGCACCTTTGCACAACGCGATTATTGCGGGAATCATTTGCCTTGGATTGTTGGCCACGCTCGATGCCGCCGTCGAAAGCGCCTATCTCACCATTCCAAAGAAGGAGAAATTCTTGGCCGCGGGCTGCTGCACGGAAGTATTCGATACTCGAGGCCGATCAAGATTTCTGCCCAAGGCAATGTTCCAGGAAGATCATCGTTGGTCTCTTTACGCGGCGTATTATGGAATCAACGGGGCTTTGATCTTGGCATTGCTGGTCGCGGCTCGCCGGACCGGGGTGGGCGCCCATACGGCTTTCTTGGGGTTATTGTTGCTGACAGCAATCTTGGCCGTGGCAATTAGTGCCGTCTTCCTGATCGAGATCGCTTCCCCGATTTTGTTGCACCAGCCGTACCATCACTGTCCCTACGATTTGGTTCCCCAGGTTCCGGAATCGGTGTTGGCAGTGATTTTATTTCTTTGGGGTACGTTTTGCGTGGGCTGGGCCTGCGTGGCGGCGTGGCTCGGGCGCTACCAGGAGACTCAGGCGTTTCTACGCCATGTCGTCCGCCGGATCATGACGATCGCCTGCTGGAGTTATTTGGCTTCATTAGTGATGATGTCCCTGGAACTCGCTTTGGCCTAAATCATGCCGACGCTTCATAAGCTAGTTGCCGTTTTCGCCTTGATCCTTCTTGTCGTAGGCCTTCCCATCCTCGGCCATTACGCGCGGCAGAAGGATGGACATCATTGCGCGCTCGACGGAGTATCGATCGAGCCCATCTATCGGGTCCGCATCGTGGATTATGACCAACGCAGCTATGAATTTTGCTGCATCAAATGCGCCCAGTGGTGGCTGGCAAGTCGCGAAGACAAGCCGTGCACCGTCTTCGTCACGGACGAATCGGGCGCTAAGGAAATCCCGTCGGAAGATGCGCATTTTGTCACGAGCACGGTGATCACGATGCCGACTACCGGAAATACCATCCATGCTTTTGCTAAGGAAGTCGATGCCCAAAAACATGCCGACAAATTTTGGGGTCGGGTTTTGAAGGACGACGATCGGCCGTTTCATTAAGTGAATGGAGACTAGTTCTTGAGTCTACCGGATTCCAGCTCGAAAACTTGAGTGGCACACGGCGCCGCCTGAGGATCGTGCGAGGCCAAGATCACCGTCATTCCCTGGGCATGGCTTTTCCGGAGTAGTTCGATCAAGTCTTTGGCGGAATCAGGATCCAAGTTCGAGGTCGGCTCGTCCGCTAATAAGACCTCCGGCTCTCCGGCGAGCGCTCGGGCGAAGGCCACGCGCTGCTGCTCGCCGCCGCTCAACTCCCTTGGGCGGGCGATAATTCGATCCAGCAAACCGACCTGCTCCAGCAGCCGCCGCGCTATTTCGAAGCGCCGTCCGGAAGAAAGACCTCGCGGAATCAATGGATAGGTGATGTTTTCCCAAACAGGCAGTCCGGAAATCAGCGAGAAATTCTGAAAGACAAATCCAAAACGGCGACGGACTCGAGCCAGGGCGACGCCCGATAACTCGCCGAAGTTGCGACCGTCAAAAAGAACCTGGCCCTGAGTCGGGCGTTCCAGAGCGCCCAAAAGGGCCAAGAGTGTCGTCTTGCCCGATCCCGAAGAACCCCTGAGAAGGACAAAACTTCCCACGTCAATTTGCAGAGAAATATCATCGAGAGCACGCACTATCGAATCCGTACCGGGTCGAAAGTGTTTGCAAAGGTGATGGGTTTGATACAGCGGCATGGATAGGAGTCAACGCATCGCCTCAACGGGGGCAACCGTCGACGCACGCCAGGACGAATACAGGGTTCCGGTCATCACCAAGACCAAAGATAACAAAAAAGCGAACAGCACGGGAACCGGCGCCATCCGAAAGGGCACCCGAATGCCCGGGGACACGTCAATACCGTTCAAAAAGATACTGGCGATCCAATAACCATTCAACCATTGCAACCACACAAAGGCCAAGAGGATGGCGATGCAGGCCCCTGTCAGACTCAGCACCAAGCTTTCCACGGCATTCCGGAGAAGCACTTCATCGGTCTGCCAGCCGGTAGCCTTGAGGATGCCGATTTCTCGCCGCCGCTCGGAAAGTCCCAAGCCCGAGGTCACCAAGATCACCGGGATGCCGACGGCAAAAACCAGCACAAAGTGAAGATTGAATATCCCCCCGCGGTGCGCAACACCCCCGGGGAGGATGGCTTGCAATTCCTCGCGGGACGTCACCCGAGTCCGAACGACGCCATCGCCTGGACCGCGCGGAAAGGCGACATCGCGCTGCAGCGTGGATGCGATGCTCTCCTGGTATCCCGATCGACATTCCACCAGCAGATCGGTCGCCACCCCCTGTTGATTGAAGATCTCGGCAGCAGTATCGAATAAAGTGAAGATAAGTCTGGCTTGCCACAGAGGGGCATCGGCATCGAAGAGCCCCACGACTTCGGAGATTCGATCCCCTTTGGAACTGTGATAGAAAGGAGGGAGTAAATCGCCGACGTGAAGCTTGAGTCTTTGCGCCAGTTCCGTACCCACGACCAGCTCATTCCGGTTGCCTGCCCGCGGCAGCCGACCTTCCACGCAGGTGACTTCTGGAGGGAAATGTTCAATAGGAAGGCCGACGACCACGGCGTCCACGTTGTCTGCTCCCAAAACAATACCGCCCACAATCCGCGGCGTAACTTGCTTGACCCCCTCGATTTCGCTTACTTGCTGGACGGCTTCTAAAGGGATTGGAACTCTTCGTCCGAATTGATCGCCACTGACATACAAATCCGCGCCGAACTTGATGGAATCTCTCGCCTCCTCCTCGACGCCTTGCGAAAGAGCCAGGCCCACAAGGAAGGGCAGCAACAGAACGACCACACACGCGGTCGTCACCGCGCTGCGGAGAGGGTGCAAGAGAACCGCCGTAAAGCCGGTCCGCGCAATCTCAATGAAATACCGCATGATGCGACGCTTTTTCCGCTTGTGGGTCGTGAAGCTTGGCGCAGGAGAATAGGGAGCAGCCGTGTTCGCGGCAGTAGGAAACGCCGCCTGGAATCGGTCCCAGATCGCTGCGACAGCCGTTGGCCAGCCGAGCGTCAAAAGAAAATGGACAGCTGGACAAATCCACGGCCGGCCCAGTTCCCAATCCTCCCACCATCTGCTGGAACTCTTGGTTCCGGGTTCGTCCGTCATGGTGGTTCCCGAGGGACCAAACCACGGCCGCGGCGGCGGTTATGCTCAGGAGTAAGAGTCCGAAGACTTGTAAAGTGATTCCCTTTCCGGTCATAGGTGCTCTCCTCATTCCGGTCGAAAGGCAATTCTACTGTTTCGGTTCAACGATATGGTGCATCTGATTCATCGAGGGGTTCTCGATCGTTTGACGAAGGCCGCTCGGCCAGCGAATTTCCAGACGATCGATCTTCGACCGATCGCCGAGCCCAAAGTGAACGGTCTTGGAAGATTGCGACAGATAGCCGCTGGCTGGCTTCACCAGCCGGGTCATGATGTCCTTGCCGGCGTATAGTTTCACCAGAGCGCCAATCGCGTCCCGATTGCTTTTCGTCCCTTGCAAACGGAAGGCGAGGTAATTTTTTTGGGGAAAGTGATTTCGGAAATAGTACGGATAATCATTGAAGTTGTTCACAATGAGGTCCAATCGGCCATCGCCGTCGAAATCGGCCACTGCGGCGCTGCGTGAGCTTCGCGTGGCAAGCCGGTTATTAATCTTTTGCTCTGCGTAGATGCCGCGCGCCGGCGGTTCGATTCCCGCCGATTCCGCGCGATCGGTGAAGGTTTCGTCGTGATTGTTCATCATGAGATAGTTCGGCCAATAAAAGAACGGATAGCCCATTCCCGAAGGAATGAAAAGGTCTTCGTAGCCATCGTTATCGAAGTCGCCGACGGCGGCGCCCCAGGGCCATAACGTCTCCAGATTGGCTCGATCGGATATTTCCTCGAATTTCCCGTCGCCCCGATTCTTAAAAAGCGCGTTGCCAAAAATGCAGCCTTGTTGTCGCTCCTTCGAGTAAGAATCCCACTCCAGATTGACTTGCGGCCCGGCGGGAGTCTTAAACTTCTTTTTTTCTCCCTCGTGGATCAGATTGAGCGTCTCCGCGGGCCAGTCAAAAAGCAACCCCATCCACATGTCCGAGTGCATGTCGACCACGAAAAGATCCAGCTTGCCGTCGTTGTTAAAATCGAAAACCTGGCCGCCCATGCCGCCCCATGAGGTGACGGGCAGCACCTTCTTGGTGACGTCGGTAAACGTGCCATTGCCGTTATTGCGGTAGAGGGTCGTGCCTCCGAACATACCGATCACCATGAAATCGAGATAGCCGTCGTCGTCCAGATCGAAGACGAGCACATCCGAGCCCCAGCCCATGCCTCGGACCCCGGCCTTTTCCGTGACATCCGTAAACGTTCCATCCCCGTTATTGTGATAGAGGATATTGTGCTCGATGGGGTTGGAGGCGGCGCCGGTGAGATTGGGTTTTCCGACGTAATACCCCGAGACCGAATCGAGTCGGTCCGTGGTCCACTGAGCCGTATTCGTGACCAAAAGGTCCAACCAGCCGTCATTGTCATAATCAAAGAAGACGCATGCCTGGGAATGGCCGACGTGGGTCAAGCCGGCTTTCCGGGTTACGTCTTCGAATTTGCCGTTGCCTAGATTCTTGAATAGGACATTGCCTCCCCGAGTGCTGGTGACAAACAGGCTTTGACGGCCGCTGTTGTCATAGTCGGCAAAAGTGGCCATCGTGCAAATGCGGTCGCCCAAGGCGACACCGGCTTGGTCGGTGACATCGACGAAAGTGCCGTCCCCCCGATTGCGATACAGGGCGTTTCGGCCAAGTTGATTCACCAGATAAATATCATCGTGGCCGTCCCCGTCAAAGTCGCCGACGGCCACACCGCTGCCGTGATCATAAAGGTTGATCTTGAAATGCTCTCCTTGTTCATTCGAGAGAAAGCGCATGCGCCAGGTCAGCCCCGCCTCCAAGGCAGCTTCCTGAAAATCCGTGCCGCGGGGACGATCGTGAGACTGCTCGGTGCGAAAGAAAACGAGCCACACGGCAAACGCCGCGCCAAGAATCGCCACTATCCAAAACAGGCAAGCGACTTTCGAAACAGAGCGGTTTGTCATTGGTGTTTGATCGTTTGGAGGTTCCGTTTCCAGGAGGCCGAATTGGAAGAAGGAGGCGGAAAAGAGAGGAGCCGTCCTGATTCTAACAATCCCTATCGAAAGGATGCGAGAGCAGGCGAAATAAGGCGCGGCCTCATGCAAAGTTTGTATGAAGATTAACCAGCTGGCTCCGTCACCGAATGCAAGGTGCTGATGGCCGGATGGTCGATGGTCTGACGCCGGCCGCTGGGCCAGCGAATTTCCACCCGGTCAATCCCGGCCCGATCTCCTAATCCGAAATGAACTGTCTTGGAAGATTGCGAGAGGTATCCGCCTGCCGGCTGGACCTGGCGCACCATGACTTCTTTGTCCATGAAAATCTTGACCAGGGCGCCGATCGCGTCGCGATTGCTCTTGGTTCCGGTCAGACGGAAAGCCACGTAGTTTTTGGGAGGGAAATGATTGCGAAAATAAAAAGCCCGGCCGTTGAAGTTATTGACGACGAGGTCCAGGCGGCCATCGCCGTCGAAATCGGCCGTGGCGGCGCATCGGGACGAGCGGGCTGCTTTCCAAGGCCCAATTCTTTCTTCTTGGTAAATGCCGCCCGGCGGCGGCTCAATGCCGAGCTCCGAGGCCCGGTCGGAAAAAGTCTCGTTCCCATTGTTCATCATTAACGAGCTCGGCCAGTAGTAGTAGGGATAACCCATGCCAGAAGGCAGGTAGACATCCTCGTATCCGTCGTTGTCGAAATCTCCGGTGGCCACGCCCCAGGGCCACCAGGTTTCCATATTGGCTTTGTCCGAGACCTCCTCGAATCGGTCCGATCCGAGGTTCTTGAAAAGAGTATTGCCGAATACGACGTCATCGTAGCGAATGCGAAACAGTTCCATGAAACGCTTCTCGGACTCCGCCCCTTCCAGGTATTCCTTGTAGAAGGGTCCCAAAACCTTGGGATACTTTTTCTTAAGATCATAATTGGTGTTGTTGGGGTCAACCGTCCAGGGCATCCACATATCCGAGTGCATATCGACAATGAGAAGGTCGAGCCGGCCGTCGTTATTAAAATCGAACACCTTGCAGCCAATGGCGCCCCATGAGGTTCGGCCCAGGACTTGTTTGGTTACGTCGGTAAACGTGCCATTGCCGTTATTCTTGTAGAGCTGACTGGCCCCAAACATGTTGGTGATAAGGATGTCAAGGAAGCCGTCTTCGTCATAATCGAAGACGGCCACGTCGCCGCTCCAGCCAGGACCTGCCAACCCGGATTGCGCGGTCACGTCCGTAAAGGTGCCGTCCCGATTATTGTGATAAAGGATATTGTGCTCGCGACGGCTGGTGGCCATTTTCCAAAAATCCAAGCTGCCGGGAAAATAGTGACCGGCCTTGTTGTAATCGCCCAAGGTCCACTCGGCCGTGTTGGTCACGAGCAGATCCAGATAGCCGTCGTTGTCGTAATCGAAAAAAACGGCTGTCTGCGAATGGGCCACGCAACTAAGTCCCGCCTCCTTGGTCACATCCTTGAAAGTCCCGTTTCCCATATTGCGGAAAAGGACGTTGCCTCCTCGCGTGCTCGTGACAAATAGGCTCTGACGGCCGCTGTTGTCATAATCGCCGAAGGTGGCGGCCACGCAGACACGATCACCCAAGCCCACGCCGGCCCGCTCGGTGACATCTTCGAAAGTCCCATCTCCCTTATTTCGAAACAGGGCATTGGTTCCGAGCTGGTTCACGAAGTAGACGTCGTCATAGCCGTCGCCGTCAAAATCGCCGATCGCAACCCCGCAACCATGATCATACAGGTTGATCTTGAAGCTCTCCCCTTGCTCGCCCGGCAGGAATTTCATTCGAAAGGTGATGCCGGATTCTAAGGCCGATTCTTGGAAGCCTGCATGAAGCGAGCTCATTTCTCCCGGTCGATCCGCGCCGCCGTCGCGGTGGATTTTCAATGCAATCAGAATGCCCGCCCCGGCGATAAGAGCCATCAGGCCGCCGACAATCAACCATCGGCTTGCAGACCCTGTTCGTAGCATGAGGCACCTTTTGTAAGACATGACCTTTCTCTAGTATCCGCGCGTACCCTCAAAAGCGAGATGCAATGTTTTGAAATAGGAGGCGCGGGCCCCTGCATTCGTTCAATGGTCGCATAGGCATTCTCGCATCCGCCGATCGCAGAGCAAAAGGAATATGGGAATTG
>Ga0207070_1110_pt2 | contig 14840 bp, 12 predicted proteins | sample Alteio_BWMinHeat_92_FD_153591 | JGI IMG/M metagenome (GOLD analysis project Ga0207070, IMG submission 153591) | Enriched cells from forest soil in Barre Woods Harvard Forest LTER site, Petersham, Massachusetts, United States -... | ecosystem: Environmental > Terrestrial > Soil > Temperate forest >...
GCTCTTGCCCAAGATCGTGGACAGCATGTTTCAATTGTTCAAACAAGCCGATCGTTGCTTCATCATTCTTCGCGACGAGAGCGGCAAGAAGCTGATTCCCAAATTGATTAAAGCACGGCGCGCGACCGACGAAGCCAACGCCTCCTTTAGCCGTAGCATTGTCAAGCAGTGCTTGGAGACCGTGCAAGCGCTACTCTCCGATGACGCCAGCCACGATAGCCGATTTGCTATGAGCCAGAGCATAGCCGACTTTCGCATCCGCTCGGTGATGTGCGCGCCGTTGTGGTCTCAGGAAGGACGCTCTTTCGGGGTCATTCAACTCGACACGCAAGATCGGACGAAGAAATTCACCCAGGATGATTTGAAGTTGCTGATGGGCGTGGCCTCCCAGGCATCGACGGCCATGGAAAACGCCAAGATGCATGAGGACCAGATCGTTAACGAGCGCTTCAAACGCGACCTGGAGCTGGCCCGGGAAGTGCAACGGGGCTTCCTGCCACGCCGTCCTCCGGAACTGCCCGGTTATGAGTTTTTCCCTTACTACGAGTCCGCTCAGGAAGTGGGCGGCGATTATTACGATTTCATTCAGGTGAGCTCGCATCGGATGGCGACGCTGGTGGGTGATGTGGCGGGCAAGGGCGTGCCGGCAGCCTTGCTCATGGCCAAAGTCAGCGCGGACGCTCGCTTTTGCATGCTCACCGAGACCGACCCGGCCGCGGGCGTCACGAAGCTCAATGCCTTGCTGCAGCAGGCCGGGCTTTCCGACCGATTCGTCACCTTGGTAGCCGCCATGCTCGACACCAACGATCATACGGTGACGCTCGTGAACGCGGGCCATCCCTCGCCGCTGGTTTACCGGGCTGCGAACGGCGCGCTCGAGGAGGCCACGCCCAAAGATATTGTCGGCTTGCCCCTGGGCGTAGTGGATGGATTCGAATATGCCTCCTGCCAAGTCAAGCTTGGGCCTGGTGACTGCGTTTTTATTTTCACGGATGGGGTCACCGATGCCATGGACATTAAGAATGTGCAATTCCAGGTCAAGGGAGTGTACAACGCTCTCCAAGGCGGTTCGTTCACGCCCCGCACGCTAGGCGAGCGCATTGTCAAATCGGTCAAAGTCCACGCCGCCGGCCGCAGCCAGCATGATGATATTACGCTGGCGTGTTTTGGGAGAAGCAGTTCTTAGTACTTAGGGCTTAGTTCTTAGCATAGTGGCGGCGAGTTAGCTACTGGCACTCTTAGCCATTAGCTACGTTTACCCCTAACCAGTATGCCACTAAACTAAGTACTAAGGCCTAAGTAATAAGAATTAAGAACAAAGCACTAACTATGCCATCATTTGAATACAGCGAATACGACGGTTCCCAGCAGTTTCAGCCGCTGGCGGCGGAGGCGGTGTTCGACAAATTTGCCGAGTACGTGCTCGAATATGGCGAGTACATGTTGCGGCGGCTGGATCGGATGGACGCCGACGATGCCGAAGTACTGAAGATGCTCGTGAAAGAAGGCTTCTTGGAAGAAGACGAAAAGGGCCAATTTCGGATCGCTGCCAAAGGTGTTCGGCGCATGGAGGAAAAAGCGCTGCACGAGCTGTTCCTGGCACCGCAGAAGGACACCCTTGGTAAGCATGAGACCGACCAAAAGGGCGCCGGGCAGGTCGTTCATGAGGACAGTAAGCCTTATGAATACGGCGACCCGGTCGCCAACCTCAATTTGCACGAGACGCTGAAGAATGCGCTGATCCGCCAAGGAGGCGGCACTCCTCTGCACATCTCGGAAGAGGACTTCGTCGTTTACGAAACCGAATTTCAGACCAGCGTGGCCACCGTGCTACTCTTGGACATGAGCGGATCGATGGCCCGCTATGGAAAGTTTTATCAGGCGAAAAAAGTAGCGCTGGCGTTGCAGGGACTCGTGCGGGGCAGGTATCCGGAAGATTCGTTGCAAGTGATCGGCTTCTATACATATGCTTCACCCTTGAAGGAGAGGGAGTTGGTGCGCTCGGCGCCCAAGCCGGTAAGCCTCTTCGATTCTCGAGTCTTTTTGCGGATACCTCTCGATCAGCCGAAACGAGGCGTGCCGGAGCACTTCACCAACATCCAGGCCGGTCTCCGCTTCGCCCGCCATGTGCTGCACCGCCAGCCGGCCCGCAACAAACAAATCATCTGCATCACCGACGGCGAGCCGACCGCTCACCTCGAGGGCCGCGATCTTGTCCTAATTTACCCTCCCAGCGAACGCACCGCTCGTGCTACACTGGAGGAAGTGCATCGCTGCACCAGCGAGGGCATTCGCCTAAGCACGTTTGCCCTAATCGAAGACTACTTCTATTTGGGTCTCATGAATTTTGTGGATCAGATGGCCCGGCTGAGCCGAGGCTTGGCCGTGTATTGCACCGCCGGCCAGCTCGGGCACTATGTGCTCGATAGTTTCGTGAACGGACACCGGTCGCGGAAACATGTGGGGTAGAAGAGAGTGGCTAGTGGTTAGTGGCTAGTGGTTAGGTCAAAGCAAGAATGTTAACTTATTGACCGCTGGGCGCTGACCACTAGCCACTAACCACCGGCCACTGCTCGAGGAGTGAATGGTCATGAGCGAAACGATCACCATTCCGCGGAAAGAGGTTCGACACGAGGAAAAGGTCAAGCGCCAGCCGCCTTATAACGTCATCCTGCTCAACGACGACGACCACACCTATACCTACGTGATCCACATGCTCCAAGTCCTCTTTGGTCATCCGCAGGAAAAGGGCTATCAAATGGCCAAGGAGGTGGACACGACCGGGCGGGTCATCGTCCTGACGACGACCATGGAACACGCCGAGCTGAAGCGCGATCAGATTCATGCCTTCGGCCCCGATCCAGATTTGAAGCGCTGCAAAGGCTCGATGTCAGCGATGATCGAGCCGGCCCCGGAGGCGTAGGAGAGTCGTGAGTTTCATGGAAATGGATTAATGGAGCTTTTACCGGCTGACAAAGGTGGCGCTATCGCCGAAAAGGAATGGTTGGAATCCATCCTGGCCGAAAGTCAGACCAAATGTCCGATCGATTGCTAACTCAAGTCATGGCCCCGACCCGGCGGCGGCGCCGACTTGGTTTGCTTCCTTTCCATGGCACCGAGTTAAGGCCATCTGAACCATTTTTTTGGTCGTGTCGCTGATGTCTTTACGGCTCGCCAGTCGCGTTTTCGTTTTTTCCAGGTCTTTGATGGCTTTCTCCGCGGCCGGACCCATCGTCCCGAGCACGGTGCAACCCCAACATATCATCGTCTCGTCGGTATCTGCCAGGTTCAGAATGGCCGTGTGGATCGCCTCGCCCCAGCCGGCCTTTGGTGTGAATGACTTCGGATCGGGAGGATTCGCGACGCGCTTGCTATTGGCTAATTGCCAGATCATTGTCAAGGCTTGAGAGGCGTCGATGCGAACCTGGTTTTCTCCGGGCGGCCGCGTCAGCCGGCTGATCTCTTGAACGTATTTGTCAACTGTTTGTGCATTGTTGAGGCGAATGGGATCGATGGACAAGATCGCCATGCGAGCCAGGATCGCCGACGACTTATCCCTCTGGGACAAGGTGAGTCCTTCCAGAGCTTCCACGGCCCGGGTGTGGTCGGCTTTGGTCGATCCCGGCTTCTTGGGGTCGGTGGATATAAGCGGAGGGCCGATAAAGATAAACCCTTTGAGGGCTTCTTGCCGGACCTGGAGACAGCGATCACTCACCGCCTCGGTCAGGGCCTTAAAGGCGCGGGGGTCCGGGCCGCCTTCTTTCACGTTCTTATCCCAGGCCATGCGGGTCAAGCCGAGCACGGCTGCCCGGCGGATTTCCCACGACGCTTTGTCGCGCACCATTCGCGCCATGCTTGGAATCGCCGCCCGAGCGTCCGAGCCGATGTTCGCCAACGCGGACGTCGCATACATGCGGACGATGGATTCATTGTCCGAGAGCTGCCTGATCAAGCTGCTCACTCCCCGATCCATATCCTTTTCGTCGAGGCCGATCGTGCCCACCGCCAATGCCGCATTCACTTTGATGCTCACGTCCGTCGTATAAGTGTCGTTGAGCACGCCGATCAAGAGCGGCCCGGCCTCCTTACGGATTTCTTTGAGATAGCGAGGCTCGGAGGCGTACATGACCATCGCCTGCATGGCGCTTTCCTTGACGGCCGGATCATTGGCGCTGATTTCTCGCAGCCAATCTCGAAACGTCTTGCTGCCGAGCTTGGCGTCCGCGAGCGGCGGCAGATAAGTTTGAAGCTGCGACTGGTTTGGATTCTGATCTTGAGCCGAGGTCGGCGAAGTCCAGGCCGCTATCAGCACGGCCGCCAGTGAGAGTGAAAACCGCATGACATGCTCCTTCGCTGATTCTTTCCCCAGGTCCCACCATACCATCCGGCTCTGATTAGGGGAATCGCATTAGGCCCCTGTCTGGGTCCATGTCCGTGCCCCTCCCCTGCCCATCGGGCACAGACACAGGCTCGGGCAAAGGCACGGGCACGGGCAAAGGCACGGGCAAGGGCAGGCCCTTTGGTGCCCGTCCTCCTGACTAAGCTACCGCTTGGGCACGCGCCATCTACTTATACGCCTCGAAATCCTTTCCGAGCAAAGCGGCGGCGATTTTCAGTTTAAGAATCTCGTCCGTGCCTTCGTAAATGCGGCAGACGCGGACGTCTTGCAAATGCCGGCCGGGGCGGTAGAGCGTGGACCAGCCGCGGCCGCCGAAGATTTGCACCGACCGGTCGGCGGCGTCCCAGGCTGCGTTGGAGGCGAACAGCTTGGCTTGTGCCGCTAGTAATTCTGCTTGAGCCTTCAATTCCGCGTTGGCCGCCTCACGCTGACTGGCGTCCTTGGCTTCGGCGGCGCGAAACACGACTGCTTCGGTCGCCAGCCGATGCATCTCGATGGCGGCGATGTGCTCCTGCACCAACTGATGCTTGCCGATCGGCTTGCCGTGTTGCTGGCGTTCTTTGGCGTAATTCACGACCTCGGTGAGGCAGTCTTCGATAACACCCAGGCAGCCCGCGGCCACGCTGAGCCGGCCGCTCACCAGCGTGCCCATGGCGATGCGGAAGCCGTTGCCTTCTTCGCCCAGGAGATTGTTAGCGGGCGCTTGATAATTGGTCAGCTCAAACATCCCGGTATTGGCAGTTGGCATGCCCATCTTGGCGGTGAGATCTTCCTTGGTGAATCCGGTTTGGTCGGTATCCACAATGAACGCGCTCATCCGGCCTGCCGGTCCTTTGGCGAACGTCACAATCGTGCTGGCGATGCCGGCGTTGGAGATGAGATATTTGACGCCATTGAGCAGGAAGTGGTCGCCCTTGCGCTCATATGTCATCTGCATTTCGAGCGGATTGCTGCCGGCTTCCGGCTCGGTCAGCCCGAAGGCGAAAATCTTCTCTCCCTTCGCACCCGCGGGCAAGTAACGCCGCTTCTGTTCTTCAGAGCCCCAAGTCAGAATCGGATATTGACCAATGGACGTGTGGCCGGAGAAGAAAGTCCGCACGCCGGTTCCTTCTCGGCCTATTCGAGCCAGAGCGCGGGCATAGGTGACGGTGTCCGCGCCCCGGCCACCCAGTTCCATCGGCACGGGCATGGCCATCAACTTATATTTCGTCGCCAAGGGGATGACTTGATCGTTGTAACGGTGCTCGACGTAGCACAGTTCCTCGATGGGCCGCAGCTCTTCGCAGAAAGCGTCCACATCGGCCAGAAGTTTTTTCTGATCAGCCGGATTCATCGAACAAACTCCTGATTACGTCCCTGTTTCTCTTCCTGAAGCGACATGATACCATAAGTCCATTATTTGCAGACTATCAGACATTGAACTGCAACAGGAGTTAGATTTTTCAGATGTCTGGGCCGACCCAAACGCAAGAAGGCATCCACAACCTGCCGACGCTGGGAGGTCAAGCGGGCGCGCCCACCGGGCCGGAGCCTTCCGAACCGCCCACCATCGCTTATCACGAAGCGGTGAGAGCGAGCGTCCGCATTGAGCCGGGACAGAATTTTGGCGATTATGAGCTCCTCAAAGAAATCGCCCGGGGCGGCATGGGCGTTGTCTACAAGGCTCGACAAATCAGCCTGAATCGTATTGTCGCTGTGAAAATGATTCTGCCGGGGCCGAGGGCGAACCCGGATGATTTAGCCCGTTTTCGTCTGGAAGCGGAAGCCACTGCTCATCTCCATCATCCCAATATTGTCACCATTCATGAAGTCGACAGCATTGACGGCCAGCCCTTTTACAGCATGGACTTTATCGACGGCCAGAGCTTGGCCCAACGCGTGGTCCATGGCCCATTGCCCGGCCGATTAGCCGCGCGTTTCGCGATGATTGTCGCCCGCGCCTTGCACCATGCTCATACGCACGGCGTCCTGCACCGGGACATTAAGCCGTCGAACATTCTGCTGGACGCCGAGGATGAACCGCATCTCACGGATTTCGGTTTGGCGAAACGCCTGGGCGGCGACTCGGGACATACCCGCACCGGGGCCATCATGGGCACGCCCAGCTACATGGCTCCCGAACAGGCGGCGGGAAAAACCAGGGAGCTGGGACCCCCCTGTGATATTTACGGCCTGGGCGCGGTGCTCTATGAATTGGTCACCGGCCGGCCGCCGTTTCGCTCAGAGACCCCCATCGACACCATCAAGCATGTCCTGGAAAGAGATCCCGCCCCGCCGCGCTTGCTCAATCCCAAGATCGACCGCGACCTCGAAACCATTTGTCTCAAGTGCCTGGAAAAAAATCCCAAGCAGCGCTATGCGACCGCCGATGCCTTGGCAGCTGATCTCAATCGCTATCTCAACGGCGAATCGATCTCGGCCCGCAGCTTCAACATGCTCGATCGACTCAGCCGAACTTTGGATCGCAGCCAATATGACGTGGAGTTCCAAAACTGGGGATCGATGCTGCTGTGGTTCGCGGCCGTGGTGTTTGTAACTCAACTCGCGACTTTTGGGCTAGTGCATGTCGGCGCGCCACGGTGGGGAATCTGGCTCAGCCGGGCCACGGAATTCTCCCTCATCGGCGCCGTCTTTTGGCGTCACCGCCGCCGCAATCTTCTGCCGACCAGTAATGCCGAGCGCCAGCTCTGGACGATCTGGATTGGTTACCTGGCGGCGACGCTGGTGGTCTTCGCGGTCAATCATCTATTGTTCTTGCATGGTATCCTGACGGGCGGGTCGGAAGCGCCGCAACATTGGTTGGAACTATGCACCTATCCCGCTGCTGCGGTTCTCTCCGGCATTGGATTCTTTGTCATGGGCAGCAGCTATTGGGGACGCTGTTATGCTCTGGGCGTTGGATTTTTCCTCTTGGCCGTGGCCATGACGTTTCGCCTGGATTGGGCGCCGTTCGAGTTTGGCGTTGCCTGGGGCGCTACCCTGGGAGTTCTCGGCTGGCGTCTTCGCGGTCTGAATTTGCCGGCGGAGCGCGATTCCAATTTGGAGATTTCCTTACCGCCTCATCGTCCCGTTTAGCGGAGCTTCTGCGAAGCCCGTTCAAGGAGAGTCGAAATGAACGTTCGCCGCATGGGCCGAACCGGGTTGAAGGTCACCGAGATTTGCCTGGGGACGATGACTTTCGGCCACCAGTGCGATGAGCGCACCTCGTTTGCGATTCTCGATAAGGCAGCCGAGCGAGGCGTGACCTTTCTCGACACGGCCGACGTTTATCCCGTACCGCCCTCCCCTGACACGGCCGGACGCAGCGAGGAAATTATCGGCCGATGGCTAAAAGGAAAGCGCGATCGATTTGTCCTGGCGACCAAATGCCGCATGCGCGTCGGCCTCGGTCCCAACGATGAAGGCCTGAGCCGCAAGCACGTGTTGAAAGCCGCCGAGGACAGCCTGCGGCGCTTGGGCACCGACTACATCGATCTCTACCAGACTCATTCTCCTGATCCGGATACGCCTATCGAGGAAACGCTCGACGCTTTCGATACTCTCGTGCGGCAGGGGAAGGTTCGATACATCGGGTGCTCGAACTTTCCTGCCTGGCAAATAGCTCTAGCACTGGGTGTGAGCGAGCGGCGGAATTGGGCGCGGTTCGACTGTTTGCAGCCTCGATACAATTTGCTCTACCGGGAAATCGAAACGGAGCATTTGCCTCTCTGTCGCGATCAGGGTTTGGGAGTCATCGCGTACAATCCATTGGCCGGTGGATTTCTGAGCGGCAAGTACCAAACGGGACAGACGCCGCCGACGGGAACTCGGTTTACGCTGGGCAAGACCGGCGACCTGTATCGAGAGCGTTACTGGCAAAACGCCCAGTTTGAAGCCGTCAATCAGTTGCGAGCTTTCTTTCAGAAGCGCGGTAAATCATTGGTGCAAGTGGCGATTGCTTGGGTGCTCGCTCAGCCTGGGATCACCTCGGCGATCGTAGGCGCCAGCCGGCCGGAACAGCTCGACGACAGTTTGTCGGCCGTCGAGCTAAGGTTAGACTCGGAGGAACTAGAGGCGTGCAACCTGGCCTGGTTCAGCCTTCCGCGACCTTTTAAGGCGCCGGGGTGAAAAATGTGGCGAGCGGGGCGTGTGAACGCCCCGGTAATAACTGAAACAGAGTGATCTAGGGTTAGAATACCGGGGCTTACACGCCCCGCTCGCCCTAAGGTAACAAGGTAACTATGGCTCTTATCGAATTACGCAGAATCAGCAAGACCTACGATCTGGGCGAGGTCCAGGTGGAAGCGCTTCGCGGTGTTTCGCTGGACATCGAGCAAGGCGAGTACGTCGCGCTCATGGGCCCCTCCGGATCGGGCAAGTCCACGCTCATGAACACGCTCGGCTGCCTGGATCGACCGACGAGCGGTAGCTATCGCCTGTCCGGCGAGGAAGTGGCCGACATGACCAGCGACGAGCGGGCGCGAATTCGCAACCGGCACATCGGTTTCGTCTTTCAAAACTTCAATCTGCTGGCCCGTACCTCGGCCCTGGAGAATGTTGAGCTGCCCCTTCTCTATGCGCCCGGCATTTCCGTTCGCCAGCGCCATCACCAGGCATCCGAGATGCTGAATCAAGTTGGATTGGGAGATCGAGCGAACCATCACCCCAGTCAACTCTCCGGCGGCCAGCAGCAACGCGTCGCTATCGCTCGCGCCTTTGTCACCGGCCCCAGCATCCTGATGGCCGACGAGCCGACCGGAAACCTCGATACGCGCACCAGCAAAGAAATTATGGAGCTATTTCGCGAGCTGAACGCCAAAAAAGGAATAACCGTTATTCTCGTTACGCACGACCAAGAGATTGCTCGCAACGCCAAACGAGTCGTGGTGCTTCGAGATGGAGAAGTGGTTGAGGATACGATTAATTTCACCGCGGCCTTGCAAGCGTTACACTCGGAACAGCCCGAGCCATTGACAGTTACGGAAGTGGTCGAGGAGTGAAACGAGTGAACTCAGGGGATCGGGGAAACCGAATGGAAAGCAGAACTGCTACTTTCGTCTCATTCGCGAGGACCGTTGCGGATGGAACCAATGCGGCCACGGGTGAAACGCCGCGGAAATAGAGCCACAGAGATCACAGAGAACACCGAGGCGCTTTCCTCTGTGTCCTCGGTGGTCTCTGTGGCTAAAGTCCGTGTTTTGTCCGCGTTTCATCCGTGGCTGATTCTTGGGGGATTTCTAGCACTCCTGATTCCATTCGCTTTCGCGTCCGCCCAAGAGAAGGTCATCCGAATCCTGCCGCCGGATGAGAAGACGATCAACGTCCCACCCGATTCTTCCTTTTCGCCGGTTCCTTTTCCTCCCGCGATCAAGCCTCCGACGGTTTCCGACGCCGACTGGGACAAACCCGCCGTCCCTCTCGGACTGGATGAGGCGATCCGCGTTACTTTGGCCAATTCGCAGGTGGTCCGAATTCTCACCGGCGTGACGGCCGTGGCTAGCGGCGCGACCATCTATGACCCCGCCATCGTTCTCCCCACCATCGATCAAGCCAAGGCGAGATTCGATCCGGTCCTGAATGTGAACAATACGTTCTCCCGGGTGAGTCCACCGCTAGCCGTCCTTGACCCACTGGATCCCTCTCGAGCTTTGATCGAGGCATTTCCCACTCACAGCTACACCTTCGACACCAGTGTCTCCAAGGTCAACAGCCTGGGTGGAACGGCCAAGCTCGAGGCACTAGTCATCCCTCAACGGACGCGTGGTTTCCTGCCGCTCAATCCGCAAACGTCGTCATCGCTTCAGTTGAGTTATACCCAGCCGCTCTTGCAGGGCGCGGGCATAGCAGCCAACTTAGCGCCCATTGTCATCGCTCGGCTCAATACCGAGCGCTCCTATTTTCAGTTCAAAGACAGCATGCAGCAATCCGTCCGCAGCGTGATCCAGGGCTACTGGAATTTGGTGTTTGCACGGACGGATCGGTGGGCACGGGAGCAACAGGTGAAGCAACTAAGGATAATCCGGGACTTTGAGGAAGCCCGGTTACGGGTGGGCTCGGGAGACGCCGGGTTTGTGGCCCAAGCCCGTTCATCTCTAAAGACCTTTGAAGCGACTCTCATCGGGTCCGAAGCAAATGTCCTCAATCAAGAGGCGGCTTTGGCCAATGTCATGGGGTTGCCGCCGGGTGGGCATTTGGTGCCCTATTCATTTCCCACCAAGAATCGCTTGGAAATTGAGTGGGAGGAAATCGTCAAGCTGGCGGAGGAGCATCGACCCGACTTGATTGAGCTCAAGTTGATTATTGACGCCGATCGGCAATCCATTATCCTGGCTCAAAATCAAGCCCGGCCGCAACTCAACGGGACGATGCTCTATAGTTGGAACGGTCTGGAAGGCACCATGCCCAACGGCGCGGAGATTTCGCGATTCGGCGGCACGCTCAACCAATGGACCTTTGGCGTGAACTTTTCCGTTCCGCTAGGTTTACGACAATCCCGAGCCGCCCTACGGCAACAAGAGCTGACCTTGTTTCGCGACCAAGCCAATCTCGACCAGGGGCTTCACAGTGCTAGTCACACGTTGGCTTTGCAGGTTCGCAACCTGGCTCAGGATTACGATCAATATTTGGCATTTCGGGAGGCCCGCATCGCCGCCCGAGCCAGTCTCGATCTGCAAATGGCCAGGTTCCAGATTGGCGCCGGACCTAGAGGAGGCCGAACCACCTTCCTCGACCTTCTCCAAGCCGTTACGGATTGGGGCAATGCTGTCAGCGCCGAAAGTCAGGCCTTGACTCAATACAACGGCCAACTAGCCAGCTTGGAACAGGAGACCGGCACCATCCTGGAGACTCACGGCATTCGGTTCTTTGAGGAGCGCTTCATGTCGCTGGGACCGTTAGGCCGAGTGGGCCGGCCGCGGGATTATCCGCAGTCGACACCGCCGACACCCAACGCACCTAAATATCCGGACAACAAAACACCGGCCGAGAACTTCTTCGACTTGCAAGATCCGCTCAAGACCAAGATCGAACTGCCGCCGTCGAAGAAGTAAGCCAGAGATCAGAGGTCAGAAGTCAGAGGTCAGAAGTCAGAAGTCGGAAGTCAGAGATCAGGGATTAGGAATCAGGGGTCAGCGAGGAACTAGAGCCACAGAGATCACCGAGGCACAGAGGGACCTTCCTCGGTGTTCTCTGTGGCTATTCTTATTAACGACTCGAAGGCCGCACCACCACGATCATGAACGATTCTGGCTTGGCGACCGGTCGAGACCGCGCATCCTTCTGTGCGCCGAATTCTGCCGTCGGCAGAAAGACGGTGTGCGTCGCTGGATCGACTGCCATGGTTTTGGCGCCAGGCCGCGTTTTGAGGTTCTGGACGATCTCGTATTTGCCGGGCGATGTCTCCTTGGCGACGGCCAGGCTGCCGTCGCGGCAACTGGCGAAGACGTAGCCGTTGTCAAATTGCGTGGCGTCGACGCCGGCGCCGATGGGGAGATCGGCCAGGACCTTGCCGTCTTCCGCGCTCATGACGATCAGCTTTTGAGGCTTTCGGCAACCGACAAACAGCCGGCCGTGCTCGGCGTCCATCGCCATGCCGACCGGCGAGCCGCCGGGAGCGGTCGGCCATTTGTTCAAAACTTTCATCGCTTTACTGTCGATCACTACAACCTGGTCCTTGTCCACCAGGTTGATGAACACCTTCCCTTGGCCGTCGGCCACGAGGAACTCGGGCTTGCCGCCCAAGGCGACGGCGGGGTCAGCCTTGCCGGACTTGGGGTCGACGTCCGGCGCGATGGGGACCATCACGCCCGCATCCCCACAGGACACCAGGACCTTGCCGCTGGCCGGGTCGTAGATGATCCCGTCGGCATCGTCGGCGGCCTTGACCTTGCCGAGCACCTCGAAGGTCTTCAGATCGAACACGATGACGGAGCCGTCCTGGCCGTCGGTGATGAACCCGCGGCCGGCGCTGGGGACCAAGACCACGCCGTGGTTGCCTTTTTGACCGGGGATATCAGCGACGCTCTTGCCCGTGGCGGCGTCCAGCACCATCGTATGCGTGGTGCGCGGGAGGTAGAGGTGCTTGTGCTCCGGATCGACGGTCACGTAGTCCCAGCCACCCGCGCCTCCGACCTTGAAGATCTCGGCGACCTTATAGGGCCCGGAGTCAGGCGGTGACTGTGCATCGGCCAACATGGCCGTGAAGATTGCGAGCCCAACCGCCACAAGACTGCCGGTTAACCTGGCCATAGGCACCTCCGATGGGTTCAAAGAAAAATCCGAAATTCGAAATCCGAAATCCGAAACAAATTCCAAATCCGAAATTCAAAACAAATCCGAAACGGAAGTTTTCGGATGCATGACGATACTAAGAGCACCACGTGGCCCGCGGCGTCAGGCGCTCCGCGGAGGCCGTACTCAACGCGCGGGCGTGGCCGCTATCCCTCAAGCTAAGAAAACTTGTGGCCAAGACAAGCCGAGTGCCGGATTACCCCCGATGTCCTGGCGTTTTCGGATTGGTATTTGTTTCGGATTTCGAGTTTCGGATTTCGGATTTTCCTCACCCCTCCTCGTTCCCAGGCTCCGCCTGGGAACGCACTTCCCGAAGCTCCGCTTCGCCGGCAACATTCGAGTTTCGGATTTGGCATCTGTTTCGGGTTTCGAATTTCTGATTTCGAATTTCGGATTTCCCCCACGGGGTTAGAGCTTCCCTTTCGCCCCCGTGGCTCCTCTTTTCCTCGCCGGCCTCGCCGCGGCATTGCTCTGTAATCTCCTCAAGGCCCCCTGAACATCCGCGGAGATGCCTTTGCATTCCTGGTAGAGCGCCGCCCCGAGCGTGGCGAAAACCTGCCGGTCTTTTCGCAAGATTTCCAACTCTTCCAGCACTTGATCGATCTGTGAAAGAGGGAGATGAGGTCCGATCGGGTTCTTGAAGAACTCGTCCAGCCTCTTCCTTTCGGGCGCCCCCTTGGCCCAGACGGCACGATGAATAAACTCGCTCGCCTTCGGCAGAGCATAATGGACTCGGCTCTTGGCCTTGTTCCATTGAACCACGTCCGCCGCCAGGGCGTTGAGTTTTTCTTCCGCGGTCAACATCCTCCTCATCGAGGCTTCCATTTCCGTGCGAACGCTTTCCATACTTATGCGTAAAGTGTCGATGCTCGCTTCCAAGCCCAAAATGGCCTTCCAACGAGATTCCATGTCCTGACATCTTGCCGCGACGATCTCCAGCTCGCTGCTCTCATGGCGCTCTTCAGAAAGGCTCATTTTGCACCGCTCCTCCGAGAACTAACTACGACGGAAAACCAATCGCCTGAAAAACCGTTGCAACGTCCGGTAGTGTATCAGTTTCAATCTAACAGAAGCAAACAGAGAAAACTCCTGATCCCCGACTCCTAACTCCTGAGTCTGTGGATCAGGAAGCCGAGGCCGCACAATTGCGTCGCCGCCAGCTTTGGGACAATGAAGCTTGCTGGACGACGTTTGGTTAGGCATGCTTTCGGCTGCTCCCAGTTGGACTTTTGAACAGGATGAGTGACAATAAACCACATATAATGAGCAAGAGGTTTCGGCAATGAGCAAGCACTTGTGCATCCTCGTCTCCGCGCTCACCCTGGCGATCGGAATCGTCTTAGGAATCTTGTTGGATCGGTCGGTGCTGGCGAAGCCCCAAAAGATCGAGATCGAGATGCCACAGTTCGACAAGCCTGCCGACAGCCAGGTCGGTGATTTTCCCTTCCTGCACGAACTCGGGATCCCCCTGGAACGCAGCGTTGACGCTGATAAGAAGCGCGTGGAGACCGATACACGGCTACTTGGCGCCACTGAGAATGACCTCAAAACTGCTCAAGCCAAGATTTCCTACCTTGGAAATCAGCTTAGGCCCATCCGGAACGTGGTATTCACGTCCGATGCAAACAAATTGTCGCTGGACCTCTTCTATGATGTGCAACGTGAAAAATATAACAATGATGAAAAGCGCGAAGCGCATTTGCAGGTCCTTAGGGAACTGCCGGCGACGGCTAATGGGCCCATACCAATCTCGTCACGGATATTCGCGGTCTCGCCCCGGGAATTTGCAGACATCTTAGAGGCCGTGAAACCAGTATTGACCAAGGAAGGGGTTGCAGAGGATTCCGACTTTCTGGCTTTTGTTGTTATCTACAAAAAAGACGACAAGTTCAGAGGGCAAGAATTCCGAATAGGAAGCGATTTTGCCGAAGATTTTTACTTGAAGTTACGGGGAGCACTCGATCGGGAAAATACTGCCGGTCGAAAGATTGTGACGAGCCAATTTCATAGCGCATTAGGATCTGGCAGAAAATCCAAAGAATAGAATCGTGTCCCCGTTCCCGAAATGATTGCCGCTTTTGGCGGATAAATAGGTGAATGAAAAAGCCTGCTGGCGCCGGTTTTGGGAGAATCCAGCCTGCTGGACGACTTTCGGGTGAGTGGTCTCAAAGGG
>Ga0207070_1187_pt1 | contig 14622 bp, 9 predicted proteins | sample Alteio_BWMinHeat_92_FD_153591 | JGI IMG/M metagenome (GOLD analysis project Ga0207070, IMG submission 153591) | Enriched cells from forest soil in Barre Woods Harvard Forest LTER site, Petersham, Massachusetts, United States -... | ecosystem: Environmental > Terrestrial > Soil > Temperate forest >...
GCAGATTGTCGTACAACGTTCCGGGACCCAACTTGTAGCGTCCTTCCGACTGACGGGCCACCTCACGCATTATCCCGTATCCGTGACGATCTTCACTTGCGACGGCGAGCAGGATATGCAGCGCGGCACAGGAAAGAGGAACGAATTGACCAAAATCTTCTTTATCTTCTTTCATAGTCGGCTTCCGTTATATCGGAATCCGACTAATAGAGTCAAGCCCTATCTTTCCGAACACGCGGTTCGGCTTGGGCGGAAATTCCGCACAAATATAAATGCGTTGTCGGTCGTAGGACATGGTCTCAATTATGCGAAAAGGAAGTTAGGACCGCAGACAAGCCCCTGCGCGAATGCCGACCTCTGGCTCGTACCCAACTTCCTCCTTGCCCGTCATCCATTGCAGAATCGCGAGGCAAGGCTTTTGCTTTACGGCTGCCTAAGGGTTCAAGGATTTTGTCACAAGAACCAAACCGCTTGCCGTTCTTCCAATCGAGTTTTGATATTCTCCAATAGGCCATTGCCTCCCCTTCGCGAATGAGAAAAGAGTCCGACTGGCGGGACAGTCATATTGCCATTCTCGGCTGCTTTTTCTTGTCGGGAGCAGCGGGCCTTGTTTACCAAGTGGCTTGGGCGAAGGCCCTAGGGCTGATCTTTGGGCACACGGTCTATGCGGCCGCAGTGGTACTGGCTGTCTTCATGGCCGGGCTGGCTTCGGGCAGTGTTTATCTCGGTCGCTGGGCCAAAGGCCACACCAATCCTGTCGCACTGTACGCGCGGATCGAATTTTTGATTGCCGCTACAGGCGCCCTCTCTCTGGCCGGATTGGCTGCGGTACGTTCCTTGTATGTAATGGTGTATCCGGTTGTGAGTGGGTCGCAGATTCCTCTGCTAGCCCTAAGGTTGTTTGGCGTAACTGCGGTGCTATTTATTCCGACCCTCCTGATGGGAGCGACGTTCCCTATCCTGGTTCACAGCTTTGTGCGCAGTTCTGCCAACCTCAGTGCGGGCGTGAGTCAGTTGTATTGGGTGAATACTCTGGGGGCGGTTGCCGGAACTTTGATCGCCGGATTTGTCCTGCTTCCGACATGGGGCCTCCGGGTCACGATTTGTTGCGCGGCCGCAGTTAATGCGCTCGCGGGGCTGATTGCCCTTTGGGTATCGAATGAGAACCGTACCGCTCCGGCGGTTAACGTCTTGCCCCGCACGGTAAATCCCGATAGAAACACTCCGCAACAACCCGCGTTCCGCTTTCTGCTCATTCTGTTTGCTGTCGTTGGTAGTACCGCCTTTGCTTACGAGATCGCCTGGACACGGCTGTTGGCTATCACGATTGGCAGTTCCACCTACGCATTCTCCCTCATGCTTGCGGCTTTTCTTTTGGGGACGGTAATGGGCAGCGCATTCTTTCATCGCTTCTTTGGGGGTTCCCGGAAGATTTCGATTGCTACCCTCTCCCGGACGCAAATCGGAATTGGAATGGCGGCACTTTTATCTCTTGCGCTCTTTCCGTGGATGGCAGCTATGGTTCCGGAACTGCTAGGGAAGGCCGATCAAGCTTTTGGCGGACTGGTTCTGACACAGTTTGTTGTAAGCGCGTTGGCCATGCTGCCAACGGCCATGATTTTTGGCTTCAATTTTCCGATGGTCGTGGTTTTGCTTGACCGGGGCGACGCAGGCCAAACAGGAAGCTCCGTGACCGTAGGTAAAGCGTACGCTGCGAACACAATAGGCTGCATCGTTGGGGCGGTCGTAACCGGCTTCTGGCTGGTTCCGTGGTTGGGCAGTTTTCGAGTGATTGGCGTTGCCGCTGCAATCAATCTCCTGCTGGCCCTGGCGCTCGACTTCCGCGCGTCGCAACGCCGCGTCCTGCATCTGGCGATTGACATCTGCTGCTTTATATTGGCCGTGGTAGTCGGCTTTTCCTCACTTTTCTACAATCAACCGTTGATGATGTTGTCGGCAGTACTCTATGGAAACTCCCACCAGCGTCGCCTCACGTTCGGCGAAGTGGTCGCGACAACCGATCTAGTGTTTGCCGAGGACGGCGTGAACGATTCGATTGCGGTTGTCCGCACCGATGCCAATGTCTCCCTCCGCGTCAACGGCAAGGTCGACGCCTCGACGGGTGACGCCAGAACGCAACTTCTCTTGGGCCACTTGGGCGCCGTGCTTCACACTAGGCCCCGGCGAGTTCTCATTGTCGGCTTCGGGAGCGGAATGACCACGTCGGCAGTGGCGCGATACCCCGATGTCGAGGAGATTGATTGTGTTGAGATTGAGCCCGCTGTAATCCACGCGGCCCCATACCTTGGAAGCCTCAACCGAGGTGTGCTGAGTGATACGCGGGTTCAGGTCGTCTTCGATGATGCGAGAAACTTCCTGCTGACTTCTCGTCAGAAATATGACCTGATCATTTCCGAGCCTTCCAATCCCTGGATCGCGGGAGTAGCCACGCTGTTCACGGATGAGTTTTACGCGGCGGCCCGGCAACGACTGGCACCCGGCGGGATGTTTGTTCAGTGGGTGCAGTCCTACTCACTGGATCCGGCCGACCTGCGCATGATCATGGCGACCTTTGCCCCTCACTTTGCGGAGGTCACCCTCTGGCGCGGCGAGGAAACCGATCTTCTACTTCTGGGACGCACGGACACGGCTCCCCTCCAGTTCAATCACCTGCGTGCTCTCTGGCAAAACCAAGCTCTTCGTACGGACCTTGAGTCCATCGATGTCCGCGAACCCGAGGGAGTCGTAGCTTATTTCTTGCTGGATGACGCAGCCGTCCGAAAACTAGGAGAAGGAAGCGCCTTAAACACCGACGACCACACCCTGCTCGAATACCATGCTCCGGAAACCATGCTCATGCGCGGCCTGTCTGACGCGAACGAAGAATTGATTACTCAGTTCCAGACGGGCCCGCTCCCGGCGAATTTGGAACTCGCGGAGGTGAAGCGTTCTGTGGATGCGGGCGCGGAGACGGCGCTTGATCTCAATGACATGCGTCACGCGAAAAGTCTTGTCGGAATACTCGAATCACGGCCATCTTCCGCTCAGGGCTATGTTGCCCAGGGACGCTTTGCGTTGTTGCAAAGCAATCTCCCGGATGCCAAGTCTTTCCTGAGGAAAGCTCTCGCGGTAGATTCGGGCTCTCCGCAAGCGATGCACTGGTTAGCGGTCGCCGAACACCGGAGCGGAGACGATGCTTCTGCCCAATTGCACGTCTCGCAGATTCTTCAGCGACATCCCGCCTTCCTGCCCGCGCTCGAAGATGAAATGCTGTTTGCGGCAGAACGAAGGGATTTTCCAGTTGCACTACGGGCTCAATTGCAACGGATGGCACTAATGTCAGATCCGCCTGCATCGGAATACTGTCGACTGGGAGCAATATGGATGAAAATGTCCAATCCAACGGCAGCTGAACCAGTCTTGCTCAAAGGAACGCTGAAAGACCCCTACAGCTATGCCTGTCACCTCGAGCTCGGTGAACTATACCGCGAAACCGGGCGATTCCCTCTTGCGCGGCAACATTTCGAGTGGGTGCTGCGTTTTTTCCCTGATGCTGATGCAACGATTTTCAGGTCCCTCGCGGGTGTGTATGTTGTCCTTGGAGATATGAAGTCTGCGCGATCGATTCTGCGTAAGGGTAGGCGCATTTTCCCGGACGATACCGAGCTGCAGAATGCCGAGACGCATTTCGATAGTGACGCTCGACAATGAATCAGCAAGAGACTGTCCTCCGCCGATTCACGTGGCACGTCCCCGCCGCGTGGCCTTCAGGCGAGCTCTATCTCTAGGCCATGGCCTTGTTCTTGCTCGGCAGGACATTCTCTCCGCGTGGGAGCAGGTTCGATCGTCGGAAGAGCTGGCTGTTGCTCGGGCGTCTCGGTTGCTGTGCGTTGAGAATTATCTCGACTGAGGTTGTGCGCGAGTTCGCTTCTGTCGTTCGTGTAGATCTGTGCTCGTACCGCGCGGGACAGACACATACGCCAAAACGGTTGTAAACCAAAAGTTGCTTTCGTCTGTGTCTACGTGAACCAAAACTCGGTCCGCCGTCTGTCCCTGGCTGCTGTAGCGGGTCACTGCGTATCCGTGATCGAGATGCGGATGCTCGCGGATAGTGAATCGAACTTCGCGACCTAAGCTTCCTCCCTGGCGGAAGCGGAGAGCGTGCAGGCGGGCTATCGCCCCTCCCAGAGGGGGAGAGACAACGCATCATTGGTTCGCTCGTGTTCGCTCAATCGCGCGCGTTCCGGATCAGACAGTTACACGGCCTCCACTTCTCCACGGTTGAATCAATCTCACCGCTTCCAGCCATTCTGGACTATTGCTGGACGCGGAACGATTTTCATGAGATTTCGCGGGCCACACGGCGCTCATAGACAGTTACGTCCCTTGCGAAATCCGACCGAACGGACAGCGGCGTTAGGTCGGTCACCGGCTCGGCATTTCTTAGCGGCATCTGTCAACGATCTGCTCGGACGGTTAAGCTCCCCAGAGTTAGAAATCGCTGTCCGTATATTCGGCAAGAATCGTTTTCTCCTCCGTTCAAAGATAAGTAGGCCTGGGGGAACAAATGGTAGTTTGCATCGGTTTATAGCTAAACGGGATGAAAGTCGTGAGCGTTCAACTCGGGCGCAGTAGCGCGGGCGAGGCTGGAAAAAACATCCTTCTCAATTCGCCAAAAGCGAAACTATCAGGAGGCGCTCCGGCCCAATGAACCCCGCACATTCCCCAAAAAAGGTCTGAGATAGAGGCAACGTTTGCTCTACGACTTAGTTCCAATCGTTTGATCGCGGAGGCACCTATGCTGCGCCGTCGTCTGCGCCCCCTGTGGCTGGGCTTGTGTCTTTTCCTCTTCACATTGCTCGCCCTCAGCCTGTGGCCCGGCGAGCCCACCGTCTCTGCCGGATTTGATGAAACCTCGGGTTCCCTCGGCATCCTCGGCAAAGACGGGTCGGTGAGGGCTCAGTGTCCGCTGCGACACACGGAAGTTCGCGGCGCCATCAGTGGATTCCTGGCCCGTGTAACGCTCACGCAGACCTTCGAAAACACTGCCACGCAGAAGATCGAGGCGGTTTACGTCTTCCCGCTGCCGGAGAACGCGGCGGTCGACGACATGACGATTCAGATTGGCAGCCGCACCGTGCGCGGCATCATCAAGAAACGAGAAGAGGCGCGCGCCATCTACGAGCAAGCCAAGCAGACCGGACACGTTGCCGCCTTGCTCGACCAGGAACGTCCGAATATCTTCACACAATCGGTGGCCAACATTCTGCCGGGCGAACAGGTCGTCGTCACCATCAGCTATCTACAAACGCTTGAGTACGAGGACGGGGCATACCAGTTTGTTTTCCCCATGGTCGTGGGGCCGCGCTACATCCCCGGTCAGCCTGTTGGCAAACCTGCGGGCGGGTGGGCTCCCGATACAAACAAGGTCCCAGATGCCTCGAAAATCACACCGCAGGTAACGCCCAAGGGAACGCGCGCGGGGCACGACGTTTCCATCGAATTGGCGATCGATGCGGGCGTTCCGCTATGGCGATTGCATTCCGCCTCGCACGAAATCGATGTCGAGCGCACGAGTGCAAGCGTGGCCACGGTGAAGCTCCGGAAACTTGCCGTCATCCCGAACAAAGACTTCGTCCTGAAATACCTTGTGGCTGGCGAGCAAGTCGCTGACGCGGTTCTTTCGCAGGCAGCCCCCGCCAACAGCAAGTTAGGGTCAGGTGGATACTTCACTTTGATATTGCAACCGCCCGCCCGGCTGCCCGAATCTGACATCACGCCAAAGGAGCTTGTGTTTGTACTCGACACTTCGGGTTCGATGATGGGCTTCCCGATTGAAAAAGCGAAGGAACTCATCAATCACGCGCTGGACGAGCTTTATCCTGGCGACACCTTCAACCTAATCACGTTTTCTGGCGACACTCGGATTCTGTTTCCGGAGCCTGTCTATCCCACCGTTGAAAACATTCGCAAGGCTCGTGAGGTCTTGAACGCTCAACACGGATCCGGTGGCACGGAGATGATGAATGCAATTCGAGCAGCCTTGGTGCCCTCCGATTCTCAGGATCATGTGCGCGTCGTATGTTTTCTTACGGACGGCGAGGTGGGGAATGACCTGGAGATCATCGGAGAGGTGCAGAAACACCCGAATGCGCGAGTATTTGCCTTTGGCATCGGCACGTCAGTCAATCGCTTTTTGATCGAATCCATGGCCACGGCCGGCCGCGGCGCGTCAGAGATTGTGACACTCAACGACAAGGCAGATGCTGCGGCGCATCGGCTCTACGAACAGCTGCGATCGCCGCTCCTGACCGACGTTTCCATCGACTGGGGCGGGATGCCGGTCACCGACGTTCTCCCCAAGCAGTTGCCTGACTTATTTAGCGGAAAGCCTTTGGTGGTCAGCGGACGCTATTCCGCCGCAGCAAACGGGACAATTCACATCCGAGGCAAGCGCGCAGGAGGCGAATTCTCACGGGAGATACCCGTCAACCTGAGCAGCCAAGCGGCCAGTCAAAGAATCCTCTCCAGCTTCTGGGCGCGACAAAAAATCGACGATCTCATGTCCCAGGATTGGGCAGGCTTACAGAGAGGGAATGTTAAACCCGTGGTCCAAAAGGAAATCACGCAGCTCGGACTGAACTACCGACTCATGACCCAGTTTACGTCCTTCGTTGCTGTTGAGGAACGAATCGTGACGACTGGCGGCAAGCCACAGCGGGTGGACGTTCCAGTAGAGATGCCACATGGCGTGACCTACGAGGGCGTATTCGGCGACGACAAAGATGCGCTGCTCTACTCGCCGAACGCCGGACTCACAATGTATGAGCAGATGGGTATGGCATCTAGGGGATACCGATTTTCGGGCAACGGTCTTGAGAGACTAGGCGCAGGTGGCATCGGGGCAGGCTCCGGCGGAGGTGTCGGAGTCGGAGTTGCACCACAGGTTGCGCTGCGACCGCCTCCGCCGCTGAATGCAATACACGGCGTTGTGACTCATACAGAGACACCGCCCCCGGTTCCCGACCACAAACCCACTGCCGAGCGCGCCGTACTGGAGTCGAAACTGAGCCCGATATTGCTGGAGGAGTTCGATTGTTGGAAGAAGCAGGAATCAGATTGCAAGCTAGCGGAGGACGGGACCGTCGAGATTCAGGTATTCCTCACGGATCACTCGCCAGCCGTAATCCAGCAGATCGAGGGTCTAGGCTTCTCGGTATCGCAGGACCGAGCAAAGGAAACAATAGTCATCGGGCGTATCCCGGTGGGAAAGCTCGTCGAGCTGGCACACGTGCAAACGGTTCAGTTCATTACCCTAGTGCGGCGGTAAGGGAGATTCACAATAGGAACCCTCACCTGGCAGGTTCACTTAGCTCGTAGTTGTCGTAACCAAACCTTAATGCTCATTGAGGGTTTTGAGTGTAGTGGCGACGTTTCGGCAGCCACTCACCTATCGTGCATCCAAGGAGTAACAACTATCGTCTATTGATTGTGTGCACGTATCCTGACAGTCTCGCGATGTGGGAAGCACGCGACCGCTTTCTCGCCAGCAACGGGTTCCGCATCGAGGACTATTTTGCTCCGACCTACACGGTCAAGTTTTGGCGATTGCCAGTAAGATTCACCAATACGAAGGCGCACCAGTGGGCTACGCCGCTCCACGATCTGCATCACATACTTACGGGCTACCGCACCGACTGGATCGGGGAGGCGGAGCTGGCCGCCTGGGAACTCCGGGCCGGGTGCAAGACATTCGTGGTCTACTGGCTTGACGCGGCGGGTGTGGCAATCGGGCTGTTCATTTCTCCCGCGCGTGTATGGCGCGCCTTTCTCAGGGCAAAGGGGCAGCGCACCCTATATCGCAACCCCGCGCTGTGCGAGTTGGTGTGGCACATGACGGTAGGGGAAGTTCGAGCCCGGTTGGGGATTCCACCAGCGGACTGAAAGATTAAATCCCTGCGCTAAAGACCCAAAACCGGAGCCGCGAAAATGGAGACCTATTTCCCCATTTGGGAGGCGTCAGTTTCCCCGCAGCCTGCTCAACGGTTGGGATAGAGCTCCGACGCGCCGGCTGTAGGTGGAGGGTTAACAAGCCCGCTCTTTCGATTGCGAGTTGGGATCTCATTTCCACCATGGCTACGTTTTCGGAGGCCCCCCTATAATGCCGGACGGCCGAATTTCCCAGGTCCGGTTTGAAGTCTTGGCGTCTCGTCCGGAGCCTTCCCATTCGCAGAGTGGTTCAAGCGCTGGTTCGCATACGCCCCGACTACGCATGGTTTGCTCTCAGCTTAGTTCCATCGCATGCGTCGGCTGAGGTCGGCTCTGTGTCCGGCCACCGCGCTGAAAATGGAACCACCAAGATCTGGATGTCTATCGGAAAGTAGCCGTCTACCGCTTTACACTCGGCGGGAATCTGTTCCGGTTTCAGACCCAATGCGGTGGCTGCGCTGGTCTGCGAGTGAGCCATTGAACCGAACAGTACCACTAGCACTATCAGAGTAGCGAAAGTCCTCATTGCCGACCTCCACCGGAACGATAGCGCCCAGTGTAGCGGAAGTGAGTCGGAATGATCATATGCGCCCGATATTGGCTCGAACGCTCGGCCAGCGCCTTTCGAGCAAGCAATGGAAAACAGCGACTTATGTCAGGCGTTTTTTTTCCTCGGAGTACGGCCGCCGCCGGTGTGGCGGGTTCGGCCGCGGACCACATTCTGATCCAGCAGTTGCTGCCGACCGCGGGCCACGGCATGCACATCCAAACCCAGGAAATCGGCCAGCAGAGTGTCGCCGCCATGGCCCAGGCGGAGCGACTCCAGCCCGGCAAACAACCGCCGCTGTTGTTCGTCGAGCAGGCCATAGAACAGTAAGGATGGCAGAATGGACGGCCACGGGGACGGCTTGAGCGCCTGCGGCGGGCTAAGATCTGTTGGTGGCGTGAACCGGACTCGATGGCGGTATAGAGAAAATGGCCCTCGACTTCGATTCGTGCCAGGCGCTGTTGCTTGATCAGATGGCGGAGAGGCTGCTGGACTTCGGCGTGCAGGTCACCGGCCAACTCCTGAGCGTAGTAGCCCTGGGGCGACTGGTTGACGAAGATTTCCACGGTGGCCAGCAGAGTCCGGCGACGGAAGAACCAGACGCCTTGATGCGACCACCGACCGCGATCGTCGAAGTGAGCGATTTCGGGCAGGGGTAGAAGCGCCCACGATGGGTATAGCTGGCGAGATAGTCGAGCTGCCTCAGTTTTCGAAACACGGTCAGATCGGTGTTGGTGCCGAGAGCGCGTTTCAGCTCGGGCAGATCGGCGATCTGGTGACGGTGAAGGTGCTGGCGAAGGACAGAGGGATCGAAGGTTGCAAGACATTACCGGGCGTGAGCTGTGGCCATGCAAATGCGGCCGCTGGAGAAACAAGGAGTTCGGCAGTTTAGTTCTGTTGACGGAGGGCGGCGGCAGGTTCAATTCGGGTGGCGCGCACGAACGGAATTGCCGTGCCAAACACGGCCACGGCCAGGACCAGTGCTGTTGCCCCAAAGAATGACCTTGAACTCCAGGGTGCGACGCCATAGAGTATCGAACTCGTCCACGGGGCAACGACCGCGGCCGCACCAACGCCAAGCACGAGCCCTCCGACGATCATGGCCAGTGATTGTTTCCCAATCAGTAGTCCAATATTCAGTCGCCGCGCTCCGAGTGCCATGCGTATGCCGACTTCGCGTTCACGCAGAGTAACAAGATATGCGAGGAGTCCGTAGATACCGACGGCAGCGAGAAATGCCGCGAGTACCCCAAAGATTGTGGCAAGCGACGCTGCTAGTCGCTCGCCCGCCATGCTCTGTTTTACTTCTTCCGACACCGTATCGACCTCAAGAAGGGGAAGCGCAGGATCTATTGCGAACAATGCTTGTCGCACTGGTTGAATCATTGATTCGGGATTTCCGCGCGTTCGCACGTTGAGCACGAAGCCAAAAGGAAAATTTGTCCCTGCCGATGTATAAACGATGGGTCTCATTGGCTCGCGCAAAGAACGGTACTTGGCGTTAGTCACGACACCCAAAATGACATAGCTTGCTCCAGCAACCTCACCTGGGCTATTTTTGCCGAATAATCTGCCGACCGGATCGATATTAGGGAAGAATCGGTCAACAAAAGCCTGATTTACTACAGTCTTCACCGGCTTGGAAGTCGCATCTTCATCGCTCCGGAAATTACGGCCCGCAATGATGCGCATACCCATAGTTTCGAAGTATCCGGGCGAGACAACGTTGGCGCTCGTGTTCAGGAAGTCCGTGGGGGATATGGTTTGGCCAGCCGGCCCGACTGTCATTCCAATGCCATAGGCACGCATGACCCCACGGAGCGACAGTCCGGCTGATACTACGCCCGGCAACTGGCCTACACGATCCAGCAGAGCCTGCAGACGCGCGCTCACCTGTTCTGTCGTAGAACCTGAGAGGGATGGATCAGCGGTGAATGTCACAACATGGTCAAGATCAAACCCCGGGTTCACGTCATACAAGTGTTCGAGCGTCTCGGCGAGAAGCCCCGAAATTACAAGCAGCAACGTGCAGACGGCCACCTGAAAAGCAACAAGCACCTTTCGTCCACGCCAGAGCCTGGTCGCGTGAATGCCTCGCAGCACGCTATCGAGGCTCGTACGCGACGCAGCGATTGCAGGCCCCAATCCGAACAGCATTGCAGTCAACGCAGATGAGGTGAGCGAGAAAAATAACACACGATGGTTCAGCGCGAGATCGAGGGAAATTGGTAAACGCCGGGTACCTAGATCCCGGATTGGAGGCAACGCGCGGGTCAATACAGGGGCAAAGAAAATGGCAACCAACACTCCACCCAAAGCTCCCAAGGCCATAAGTAACAGGCTCTCTGTCAGCATCTGCCGCACCAGTCGCGCACGCGTTGCCCCGATGGCCAGCCGTAAACCCATTTCCTCACGTCGCGTCGCGCCGCGTGCCAAGAGAAGTCCCGCCAAGTTGGCGCAGATCATCAGCAATAGTAGTCCGACACAAATACTCAGAAACTTCAGTGTGGTGCCATAGCGATCCCCGAGAAGGGAAAAGCCATGCTGAATTGGATCCAGAGCCATACCTAATTTAAATTCGAAATCCGCCTGCTCAGGTTCGGGATAATAGGTTCCGACTGCCGACCGCCACAGCGCCTGGCACTCAGTCTCGGCTTGTGCGCGCGAGATCCCGGGCTTCAGGCGGCCCGCAAGTTCGAACTGGACGCGATCCATCCTCAAGCCGGCAGGTAAAATCCAAAGCAATGGGAGAGTCCTCAATGGGACGCGCACATCCGGTGCGGTATCAGCGGAAATGCCGTTGAATTCGCGGGGCAGAACGCCCACAATAACGAAGCGATTGCCACGGAGAACGAGGCTCGTCCCTATCACATGAGGATCGCCGCCAAAACGTCGCCTCCAGAAGCCATAGCTTAGAACTGCCGGAGGAGTACCAGGTTCATCCTTTGCATCATCGGTTACGAGAGTACGGCCATAGAGGGCATGTACCCCAAGCACATCGAAGTATTCTGGCGTTGGAAGATACACTTGAATCGCCTCGGATGGCCCGGGCTCGTTCATAGCAACGTCCAATTGCGCTTCGCCGAAAACGGCCGATAAAGTGGTCGAATAGTTTCGCAGAGTCTGATAGTAGGCGGCGGGAAGACTGTTTGTCGTAGGAACCTTGGGCACCTTCTGTACCATCCTCACCAATTCTTCGGGATGGCGCACCGGTAGCGGACGCAGCAGGACCGTATCGAACGCACTGAAGATCAACGTCGTGGTGCCAATGCCGACTGAGAGCAAACCCACAACAACCAGGGTGAAGCCGGGACTCTTCGCTAGCATCCGCAGCGCAAAACGAAAATCACTCATGCAGAGTCATCTTAGTACGAATTTCGGTAGTGGGCTAATTGCATGTGGCCAGGAAATTCAGCTCGGAACGAGAGTGGAGACTGGTATGGGAAATCATTTCACAGACAGTAGTTTAGTTTACGGCGAAGATCACTCGCGTTTCGATACGACTGTCGGTCTGCACGGCTCTCATGGCAGCTCCTCGAAGTATTTTTGGGCTAGGTATGCCGCCCCGGCTATCGAGACGTGGTTGTCGTCTGAATACAGAAGATGTCCATCTTTCATCGCGTAGCATGCCGAGGAATCGCACAAGAACGGCATCGGATCAAAAACCTTCAATCCAGAAAAATCTTTTGGTAGGCCGAATAACAGTTCACGATAAGCGCGGTTGCGAGCATCGACCTGGTCTCGTGCCACGGCACAAAGCGGGCGCCGACTTGAAAACAGCGTGAAGGGCCGTGGCAAACACGATCTGGGATCGAAGCCCAGTTCCGGCCAATCGATAAACAGGATTAGGTGCTTGCCGGTCGAGGTCAGAAATGAGACCGTGTGAGTTAGTGCCTGCGCATACATCTCCTGTTGTGGGATACCCGCAGCTGCGTTCGACCAGCTTATTCTCTTAGGCGCCGCATCCGCCTCCACTGGGCCGAAGCCTTCGCCTGACATGTACTTGGGGCCGCGGGAAGAGAGAATAATCGTGTGTACAGTTGGAGCACGGACCGCGAACTCGAGCATGCGATTCACTCGCTCCTTGCAGTCGCTCTCGTGCGCGTCGGAAGAAAGTGTGCGCGTGTCGTAGAACGGCACGCATCCAGCCTGCCCCAGATTCATCAGCGTGAGAGAACGCTTGTTGTAAGCGGGCGCCATGCCTTCGTAAAGAACGGCAGCGTGAGAGTCACCGATCAACAGCACATCCGGCGGTCTGCCGTTTGCGGTGCGACAGTAGTCGATCTGGGCGAGACCTGCGATGCCACGGCACTCCGGCGTCGACCATACCACCCGTCGCAACTGGCCTAAGTCCTCGACAAACTTCGGGAATCTTTCGATAAAGCCATCGCGGTAGGCAGCGTATCCCAGGCCGGCGACGCCTACCGATATTGTCACCAGCGCGGCGGGCTTGATCCAGGTCCGGCGGCCAAATCGAATTGGACTCTCCACGAATCTAAATGTGACCCACGCCAGCGAAAAACTGAGAAGTGCGCCAGCGATCCTGACACGGACGGACACTTCACTTCCGTGAAGGATGCGGGCAAAGGTGAGAATGGGCCAGTGCCAGAGGTAGAGTGGATAGCTGATCAGGCCCACAAATACCGCAAGACTTGTTGCGAGAATCTTGCGATTGATCCAGGCCTCAGGTCCGCCAATAATTAGCAATGCGGCGCCACACGCCGGGAGCAGCGCCAGCCACCCTGGAAACGAATCGTTCTCGTGAATGCCCAGCACGGCGATGACGATTACCAGCATGCCGACAGCGGAACAAACATTCCTGAGGAATACTGCATTCCCTGGCTTCGATTTCGATGCAGCGAACTGCGACAGCCATCGCACGTCGAACGCAGCAGATTGTTCCTGTGCCCGTAATTGCCAGCAAGCGATTGTGCATCCGATCGCCAGTTCCCAGCAGCGCGTCTGCGGTAGAAAAAAGGCGCCCGCCGGATCGCGACGGATTTGCAGAACGTTCAGCGCAAATGAAAGCGCGGCGAGGGCAAGCACGACCGCGAACAGGTTCCGGCGAAAGCGCCACATGATCCACAGAAATAGCGGGTAGGTGACATAGAACTGCTCCTCGATACCGAGAGACCACAGATGCATCAGAGGCTTCAGGGTGGAACGAGTGTCAAAGTATCCGGTCTCGCGCCGCAGAACGAAGTTCTCGATGTAACTCATCGCCCCAACCATGTGCTTGCCCAAATTGGCGTATTCGTCGGGCAGCAGGAAAAGCCAGCCAAACACGAAGCATGCAGCCAGAACGAGGAGAAGGGCCGGAAAGAGCCGGCGGACGCGGTTGGCGTAAAAACCGGGAAAGCTGAATGTACTGGTCTGCAGCGCTTGCAAGAGAATGCCGGAAATCAGAAAGCCGGAAATGACAAAGAAGACATCCACCCCGACAAAGCCGCCGGGCATCAACCTGGGAAAAGCGTGGTAGGCGACCACCGAAATGATGGCTACAGCGCGCAGGCCATCGACATCGGGGCGATAGATGAAACGGTGAGGATCCCAGCTGGGATAAGGACTTCGCTTCGGCGTATTGCCATCCTCGACCGTGAGTTGTGCCGCAGGATCTCGGATTGTGACTCGCAGGGCCATCTGACTACCGGCCACACTGTACCGAATGGGAATCGGGTCAATCGGTTACATCGCCATAGAATTCGTTGACCGGGTTCTGGTAATCGCCTGTGGCTGTTGAAAAGGTCCATTCTTCTCAAAACAACCGAAATTTGGAGGATAGAATAATGTTAGAAATGTCCACCCCAACCTAGAAAGTCGTTCGTAGGGCATCCTAGCGCAAAGTTTTTTCGGCCATTGTCTGGTGAGCGCGTTTTTCAACGCTCACGCCCTGATTTCGCCAGCTATGACACCCACGTGCTGTGCTGGTCAACAACACGCCACGCGCCGTTTTCCTTGCGCAGGGGCACGTAAGTACCGCCGCCATACAATCCGTGGCAGAACTGCAACAGTTGCGAATTTTGAATGCGCTCATGCCGGCAACGGATTCGGCAGGGGCGCCTCGATCAGCGGCAACTCCACGCGAA
>Ga0207070_1188_pt1 | contig 14601 bp, 15 predicted proteins | sample Alteio_BWMinHeat_92_FD_153591 | JGI IMG/M metagenome (GOLD analysis project Ga0207070, IMG submission 153591) | Enriched cells from forest soil in Barre Woods Harvard Forest LTER site, Petersham, Massachusetts, United States -... | ecosystem: Environmental > Terrestrial > Soil > Temperate forest >...
ATGATGAATACCGACTATAAATTTGACTATAAACAAATTAAATTTCGTAGCCATGGCCTAACTTTTGACGACGTTTTAGTTGTTCCATGCAAGTCAGAAGTGCGCTCAAGAAGAGACCCAAGCCTCGGATCTCAACTGACAAAAAAAATAAAGTTTGCGACTCCCATCATTAGCGCCAATATGGACACCGTTTCTGAAAGCGAAATGTGCGTCGCCATGGACAAACTCGGCGCATTTGGAATTTTACATCGCTTTATGTCGATCGATGACCAATGCAAACAAGTGAAAAAAATTAAGGACTCAGGAGCCAAGCACATTGGCGCAAGCGTCGGCGTTGGTGACGAAACCAAAGAACGCGCAAAAAAATTAGTTGAAGGCGGCGTTGATGTGATCACGATAGATATCGCGCATGGTCACTCTGTCCAAATGCTTGAAACCCTCAGTTGGATAAAGAAACAATTTCCACAAGTCGAGGTCATCGCCGGAAACATTGCTTCTCCTGAAGCGGCTCACGAACTCATTGATGCAGGGGCCGATGCTATTAAGGTAGGAATTGGCCCGGGCTCGATGTGTACGACCCGAATCATCACCGGCTGTGGAGTTCCGCAATTAACCGCAATCGCGCTTTGTACTGAGGTTGCAGAAAAATTTAATGTCCCGGTTATCGCCGATGGCGGCATTAGGTATAGCGGCGATATCTTCAAAGCCTTCGCCGCAGGGGCGAGCTCAGTCATGCTCGGATCAATGCTTGCTGGGACCATTGAAACTCCGGGCGAGATAAAGGGAGGTAAAAAACCCTATCGCGGAATGGCTTCTAAAGACGCGCAAATTTCTTGGCGTGGGGGTGTGCCCGAGGGCATGGCAGCCGAAGGCGAATCACGCATGATCAGCGTTAAAGGACATGTTCGAGATGTCGTCTTAGAACTCATGGCCGGAGTCCGAAGCGGCATGAGTTATGTGAATGCCACGGAGTTTAGTGAAATTAAAAATAATGCAAAATTCATGGAGATGAGTGCCAATGGCATTCATGAATCGCGCGCTCATGGGCTCACCACATGACCGGCAGCGCAGTGAACAGCTTTGTCATTGGTAAAAGTCATTTGGGCTTAGAGATTTCAGGCTTCGAGTTTCGCGCGCGTGAGAAATCAAAGTGTCTAAAAAATATTTTGATTTTAGGCGGCGTTCACGGCGATGAGGTTGAAGGTGTGATCGCAAGCTTCGGCCTGATCACGTTTTTAAGAGACCATTTTGATTATCAATTCAATTTGTTTATTGTGCCACAGTTTAACACCGATGGTGTGCTGGCACGCACGCGGGGCAACATTCGGGGGGTCGATCTCAATCGCAATTTGCCGACTAAAGATTGGTCGCCTCATATTGCAACTCCTCGTTATCATCCGGGTGAAAAAGCAAACAGTGAGCTTGAGAATCAGGCTTTGGTCCGTTTTATTGCTGAAAAAGAATTTCATTTTATTTATTCGCTTCACTCCTGGAAGCCCATGCTCAACATCAACGGCAACGCACGCCGGGTGGCCGAAGCGATCCAAAAGCACACCTCTTATATTATCGAAGAAAATATTGGCTATCCAACCCCCGGCTCACTTGGGCAATATGGTGTGGAGAAAGAAATCCCAGTTTTAACTTATGAGATTGAGCGTGGCTTAGACTTTAAGAATATTTTAAATATTCATGTCCCCGCAATTTGCGAGAGCTTGAAAATTTTAGAGCCCTGATTTTTATGAATTAGAAAAGGTTAAAAATGAATACGACCAATCAGCACTTTGCGACTTCAGAACTCAAAACCCAGATTGAAAAATCTTTTTCAGAAATGGCGACAGCAAATTTCGAAATGTCCAAGGACCGTGTGGACGCCTTGAGTTCTGTCATGTCGGCTCTCGATCAAGGCCGCCTCAGTGTTGTCTCTAAGGACGCTCAAGGAAAGTATACTCACAATGAATGGCTGAAAAAAGCCATTTTGCTTTATTTCAAAACCCAGAATTTGAGTTCATTTGAAGCTGGGGACTTTAATTTTTTTGACAAAGTTCCAGTCAAAAAATGGTCAGGCGCTGAAGGCGTGCGTGTTGTTCCTCCCGCGATCGTAAGATTTGGGGCTTGCGTCGCTCGAGGGGTAATTCTTATGCCAAGTTTTGTGAACATTGGTGCCTTCGTGGGTGAAGGCACGATGATCGATACCTGGGCCACCGTTGGCTCTTGCGCTTATGTCGGTAAAAACGTCCACGTCTCTGGCGGGGTCGGTATTGGTGGGGTCCTTGAGCCTTTACAAGCAACTCCTGTCATCATCGAAGATGATTGCTTTCTTGGCTCTCGAAGTATCTTGGTTGAAGGCGTGCATATCGAGCAGGGTGCTGTGATCGCGGCCGGGGTGACGATCACCGGATCAACAAAGATTATCGACGTCACCAGCAAAGATCCCGTCGTCTTAACCGGCCGAGTGCCGGCAGGCAGCGTAGTTATCCCCGGCACCATGCCAAAACAGTTTTCTGCCGGCGAATACCACGTCAGTTGCGCACTGATCATCGGCCAAAGAAAGCCTTCGACTGACAAAAAGACCTCGTTGAATGAAACCCTGCGAACTTTTAATATCAGCTAGTGCTGCGACCGCCTTAAGTTTTCTTTGCGCGCAGTGGATTTTGCGATCGTGGCACTCATCCAATTTAGACTGTGGTGCATAGCGCTGCCGCTGCGGCACCAGCGAAGCGTCATCGAATCCTTAAGATTCGGTCTCTTGACCGAGACGTGAGCGAAGTGCTTGCGAGGGACTGAGGTTGGTATATCGCCTTGTGGGTAACCAAGCACTCAAAAATGAAATCAGGCCAGCAAAAAAGATAATTGCAAAGATAAAAAAGGGATCGACTTTTGCAGGAATCGTGGAGTCATAATAAATATCAGGCAAAATCGGTAAAGGATAATGATCGATCAGAATACAAATCACCACGCCAATAAAGAGTCCGCCAAATAGGCCGAGTGAAGAAAGACTGAGACCCAATTTTAAAAATAAATTTCGGGCTGAACGCTTCGATAAACCCATTGCCATCAAGACGCCAATATCTTTTCGCTTTTGAGTGAGAAGCAAGACCAGCACCGTGACAATTGAAAAACTTGCGATCAGAGCACTGAGACTTAAAAAAGCCCCCATGGCGATCTTCTCCATACGAAGGGCGTAAAACAAAGAAGAATTACGATCGCGCCATGACGACACAAGGGCACCCGAACGCTCGAGTTCAGTCTTTAGACTCGAGTAATCTTCGGGATTAGGGAGGCGGACTTCAATCCCTGCCTCTTTGCTGGCCGAATATTTTAAATGCAGAAAGCTTTTGTTGCGTGCATAGTAAATAAGTTTCGAATCGATCTCAGGAATATTTGTTGAAATCGTCGTTTTAACTTTTAACTTCTCAATTTGTGGAACCTCAGATTTCGGGAGCAACAAAGTCTCTGGCGAAATCGCCACGATGTGATCGCCCTCGAAAATACCAAGGCTGCGAGCAAGATCCACACCGACGACGACCTCGGACTCATCCAAATCGACGGTTTCGTCAGCAACATTGGTGGTGAGATCTTCACTTTTCTTAAGTGCTCGTCTCTGCGCATCAGCCTTATGGACCTCATCAAAGATATGTTTAAGTGAATCTTTCTCAACCGATCTTGCCACCGCTCCGCCATAAAGGCCTTCAGCTGTGCGGATGATTACGTCTTGAGATTCGTAGGTTTCAACCTGCAGATCTTTCATAGACTTTAATTTATGAAAAATGGGTTCGTCCTCGATTTGACTCACTTGATTTTTATCTTTAAAGGTGACTACCAAATGCGGTTCAACCGCGAGCAGGCGATTTTTAATGCTACCGTTAAAACCATTCATTACCGAAAGCACAATAACCAGCGACATCACGCCAATGGCGACACCGAAAATGCAGAGCCAAGCGACAATTCTGACCGTGCTCCCAGCACGTCGCGAGAGCAAATAATGATGAAATAATTCCCATGCGAGCATGGCGTATCATTTAACAAAAATTTGCAGTTAGACAAGTCTTATACGTGAGGCGCGCCGAGTAATGCCGTTTTTATGAACGCTTAATTGAATTCATCCACTTAAGTAAAGCTTGAAATGTGGATCTGGCCGTACGTGACTTCTGTTTTTGAATACCGTGCTTTTGCAGGCCGGAGGTCGAAATCTCGCTCGAAGTTTCGCCAAGGACACGGGCCAAATGCTCCTGCTCACATTGCCCCAACTCGTCAACATAGCTAATCAGGCGTCTGGCTTGCGCAAGGGTTGCGATCTGAGGATGCTTGTCGAATTCAATAATCTCGCGCGCGCATTCGCCTTGAATCTCGCTCTCAATGATCACTCCCGTACGAACACCGTCGAAAATACTCCATTCAACGATCTGCCCAAAAAAGCTCAATTGGTACTTAATAATTTCTTCTGCGGTCTTGGTACGCTTTTTATTGACGTCGGTCCAAATAAATAAGTCAGCGTCGCAGTCCGATTGAAACCATCTGCTTTGCAGATTAGAATCTTCGGTCTCGATATAATCGATAGCGACTTCTTTGAGACTCTCCCCGAGAGCCTTTGGATCAAAGAGACTCGGTATTCTTCGCAAATTTTCAATTGTTTTCACTGCGCTCATAGTGTCAATCAATCTCTTTTTTGTGCGGGCTCGCGTTGTTTAGCTTCTTCTTCTTTAACATCCTTAACATTCCCTCTGAGTAAAAACGACTTTTGCAGGGCTTTCAAAGTAATCACCGTCTCGTCTAAAGCTTCGAGTGCACGGCGACTGGCATGGGGAATCTCGGGAGCAAACTCTTGAAATGTCGGAAGCAGAGTTTTCATTTCATCTGTCAAAATAGCCATTGTGTGAGCTATTTTAGTAAGGTCTTCTGCCAGCGCCGGACCTTCTTTAGTCACGTAGGGAAGCGCCTTATTGAGTTCGTTTGTGAGGGTCACAAGATTATTAAGAGCAGTCACGAGTTGTTGTTTTTTATTGACCTCACGTAGCAAGATATTGGCCTGATAACTCATTGAAGACATATTTGAGACCAAGGGGCTCAACTCACCAAACATTTTAACGAAGGCGTCTAAGTGACTCTTGTCCATAATCGTTTCGGCGACGACTTTTAAGTTTTCAGATATTTTACCCATCGACGAAAGAAAGGGCCCGAGTTTTCGACCGCTTAACAAATCCATGAAATCGATACTGTCACGCGCTTTGACCAGAGCTCCTTCATGCAACCGAGGACTATTCTCAGATCCATTGGTGATATCGAGAACTTTTTCACCAATTATAAATGGGCGCACCAGTTGTACGACAGAATCTTCACGCACACGTTGAAAATATTTTTCTGAGATTTCAAAATGAACCTCAACAATATTATTAGACTTAAGTTCGATATCATCAACACTTCCGATGCGAAGACCTGACATTTGAACTTGTGTACCAACATGAATGCCGTCAGCCGAATCCAACTCTGTGGTCAAAGCTCGTTTGGCGTCAAACCACCCACGTTTGAAGGCGACACCAACACTGAGTGCTACTCCGCCGACAACTGCGGCCAAAACAAAGATGCCTGCTGCCCTCTCGAATTTATTAAATTTAACGATCATGCAGGTCTCCTCACATCTTCTTTCTCAAGCCCGGTAATTTTAGAGTTTGCTAGGACTATCGACCTTCCACCTAACATCTTTACGAAACGCTCATAGCGAGTTGTATAAAATACGTGCCTTAATCCATATTGTCTGCGGTGCACACCAATTAATTCCACAATATTCTTACCTTGCTCATCATCAAGTCCAACAAAGGGATCATCTAAAATGAGCATTTCTGGATGGAGAATAAAACTTCGCGCCACAACCGTCGCTTTTCTCATCGCACCCGAGACCGAGGCTGGTCGTTGATTCTCATGGCCGGTGATTTTAAAGACATCGAGCATGCCTTTAACCCGCGCCTCTGCTTCGCTTGATTTCATCTGATTATGATAAAGCAGCGGAATTAATAGATTGTCTCTGAGGGTCCGATTGGCGAGGAGTCCACCATAATCAAAAGCATACCCGATGTACAATCTGTATGGCAGAAATTCTTCAAAGCTCATTTGCGCAAAATCGCAGTCATTGATAAAGTATGAGCCTCGAGTTGGAATCACTAAGCCCGCGAGTAGTTTCAAAAGAGAACTGCGGCCAGAACCCATACTCCCTTCGATCAAGATATTTTCATCAGTTGGAAAATTGAAACTCATTTCCTGAAAGACGATTTTATCTTTTGCACGCGACATTCCTGCATCGTCATTTGTAGGGTATTGCAAATAGATCGATTTAAACTCAATTCGATCAATGGAATGAAAAGCGATTTTCGACTTTCTAAGAGCATCAATTTTTTTTGAAAATTGATTAATCATATAATTCCAAGCACCATGAGTTTGTTTAAATAAAAAAGAGTCGTCACAATGAGATTAAATCCTGTGACATAAATAATGCTATTCACGACAGCCTTTGTGGTCACTTGCGGGACTTCGTGGGCCGATTGCTTCACCAACATCCCTTGATAGCAGCAGACAACAAAAATAATCATTCCGCTAAAACTATTTTTAAGAAGAAAGACCTCAACGTCCTCAAATGAAAAGGCTTGAGCCAAAGATTCTGCATAAAAAGAAAAGGGCATGTCTTGCATAAATCTTGTGACCAGATAGCCGCCGATGAGGGCGATGACATTGAAATAAAATGCTAGGCATAAAACCGATAATACGCCGCCTAAGATCCGCGGAAAAACAATATAGCTTAAGGGATTTATGCCGACACTCTCAAGCGCTTCCATTTCGCGGTTGGCGCGCATATTCCCGATTTCACTGGAGACCGCCGTACCACTGCGAGCAATCACGATCAGCGCGGTCATTAAGGGCCCAAGCTCGCGCACAATAATCATCACCATCAAATTTCCGACGAAGGCCGCATTTCCGATGAGATTGAGTTGCGCCGTACTTTGTAAAATAATAATGGCACCACTGGCGAGCGCGAGAATAGTTACGAGCGGCATAGCCTGCCATCCGGTGAAATAAATTTGTGCGCTCACCACCGAAAAAACCGTTCGCATTCCCTGAGCTTGATCAAAAAGTGCCGCGCGACAAGACAAATAAACCATTTGCAAAACACTTAAGGTGTAAGAAACAGTCTTTATCAGTCGATGTCCGACTTCATCAAAATAAGAAAGAATCATAGCCATATAGAAAATCTATCGGCAAGATGTGCCAAAAACACAATCCAAACTTAGTCCAGGTAAGCTTTAGTAGGCCCAGAGCGAATAGAAAAGAGATTTAATAACTTCCAGACTTAAATCATAGTAACCTGGTTCGATTGCAACGCCGATCACGGCCCTCGGAAGAATGCGCAGATTTGGTGGAAATTCCGAGCGAAAAGTTCGAAGCGACCGGTACATATGAATTCTCCCGGTTACTAAAATCACGTCTCGGCACCTCAAGGCCTGCAAAATCGGCAGACTCTGTTGAGCATTGCCAAAAGTACTACGAGAACGTCTTTCAAGTACAACGTCCTGCTCGTGAACTTCGGGGTAATATGGCCAGAGTGGAAATATTTCTTTTAGGTCGGTCACTGGGTTAACACCTGATATGACCAACTTTTGCACACTTCGATGAGCCAGAAGGTCGAAACCTTCACGAATACGATTCGGCCCACCAGTTAACACCAGGGCGCAGTCGGCGACGGCGTCTTCAGTCCACGAATTGACATTTTGACTGAGAATCTTTTTGGCTTCCCCGGCAAAGAGAAAGGCCAGCAAAATGCCGACCGACAAAAGACCAACTAAAAATAATCTAACTTTTAAATTCACGCTCTTGCAATCACTTCAATCTCAACATTAACACCCTTAGGTAAGGCTTGAACTCCAATCGTACTTCTGGCCGGCGGATTGGCTTTAAAATATTTCGCATAAACCTCGTTGACCTGGGCAAAATCATTCATGTTTGTGAGAAAAATCGTGGTTTTTACCACATCAGAAAACTTAAGATGAGCGGCTTGCAGAAGTGCCTCGATATTTTTGAGAACGAGTTCGGCCTGCTCCGAAACCGAGCCCTTCAAAACTTCACCAGACTTAGGATCAATCGCAATCTGGCCCGAACAGAACAAAAAATCTCCACTCATGACGGCTTGAGAATAAGGACCAATGGGTGCTGGCGCACTTTGGGTCAAAATGATTTTATTTTTCATGTCTCCTCCTTCTTTGAATTGTTGTATTTGGCAATTAAATCTCGATACATCGGATAATACAAGTCCTCTGTTGGCTCTACTAAGACCTCGTTTTTCGTCTGCTCGTCACAAAATTCAACAGGCGCTCCCGAAATCAATGCTAAAGGCCTACACTCGTCAGCTTCCCCCATCATCATGACGGCAGAACTGGCCAGGGCGTCTAAAAAATTAATCTGTGTCATCTCAAGCCGTCTACCGAAAAGGTCTGTTGCTCCGATCATATTTTTAACAGCCTTAAATCCGTAGTAAGCTAAACCGCACCCCGAGACTCCCCTTCTCAAGGGAAGCGTGCGGGAGTCCGTCACCAATACGCCGAAATTCTTGATTCGCAACTGAGCTTTAAGTTGTAAATATAAATTCTTTGTAGATTCAAATGGATTTTTCGGCAACAATATATAATCCGCATTTTCTGAATTCGAAAGGTCAATGCCGGCCGTTACGATCAGTAGGCCGTGTTTGATTGTAAGATGACAGGCATGCGCTATTTCGCCCAAATAATACTCTGCTTCGTCTTTGATGAGATCTTTTTTTTCAAACTTTTCTCGCGCTCTCACTGCTCCTTCTGAAAGGCTCATGATTTTCGAAGTGATGACGACAATCTGGCCCTCTAAACTCTCGCCTGTGGCCTTGAGATTTTCTAAAATAAATGGGACCAGGTCCTCACCTTCGCGAAAAATTTCAGTTTGAATGGGTCTCACGCACAAACCTTGAGACATCATAAAAAGCTTGCTTTATCTAAAGCCTTTTCAATAAGAGCGGTTAAACCAGCGTCTTCAGGTTTGACCGAAGATTTAAACCTGGCGATGACCTGACCATCTTGACCAACCAGAAACTTTTCAAAATTCCAGGCAATATCATCATTGTTTGATGAGTTTTCAATTAAAAATTTATAAAGCGGGTGCCGGGAGGCCCCTTTGACATCAGCTTTTTTCAAAAGAGGAAACCTCACTCCATAATGAGTTTCACAGAACTCTTTGATTTCTTTTTCAGCACCTGGCTCTTGGCCACCAAATTGATTACAAGGAACACCAATCACTACAAAATTTTTTGCTTTATATTTTTCGTAGAGTGCCTCTAGCCCCTTAAGTTGTGGCGTATAACCGCACTCCGATGCGGTATTGACAAAAAGTACAACTTTAGATTTGAGTTCTTCTTTCGAAAGCATCCTCCCATCAATACTCTGCAATGGAATTTGATATAAATCAGTTTGTGTCGTCGCCATATCTCTAGCCTCCCCTTCAAAAGTTTGAACTTAAATATCAAACAACTTACGCGCGAAAGACAAGGCTTTTTAATGAGCTTTCGCTACTCTACAAGGGGCAGTTAGCTTAATTTGGGTTTGCCAACTTTTAATTTGTTATGACAAAATAAAGAATGCAAGACACAAAAAAGGCAGGTCTGCCACCACAAACGCGACGCTATTTCTTTTTGATTTTAGCGATGTGTCTAGCGATATATATTGGCTTTTACGCCCTTTTGAAAATCACGGCTTTCTCACATGACCCCCACGATAGCTATACTTTGCAAGCCATGAATTGGTGGAAAGGCAAAGCAAACTTAGATCATGATTACTCCTATCTCGAGCTCGCAAAATACAAAGATAAAATCTATGTCAGTTTTCCGCCGGTTCCGTCTGTCGTTGAGTTCGCTTTAGTACCCTTTTTTGGTGAAAATACTCCCAATAACTTAGTTACCTCTATCTATGTCATACTGAGTTTTGCACTGATTGTTTTTTTGGCCTTGAAAGTCGACTGCGGTCCCATTGGAGCAGCAAGTTGGGGAGGACTCTTCGTCATTGGCAGTAGCTTGTTTCCGATTTCGATGTTTGGCGGAATCTGGTACACGGCTCAAGCCTTGTGCTTTTGTCTCCTTACTTGTTGTGTCAGCCTTCTTTACCGGCCAACGCCGCGTCGCTATTTTTATGCATTGATATGTTTCGCCTTGGCAATCGGTTGCAGACCACAAACGCTTTTTTTTGCGCCCGCCCTGCTTTGCTTTACGCCAGAATCATTTAAACAGTCGTTCAAAGAGTCCCCTAAAGGATCGTTTAAGAGGTCGCTTGAAATTCTAAAATATTTCGGCATACCCATCTTTCTTTGCATACTCTACGGGCTGTATAACTACATTCGCTTTGATAGTCCCTTCGAATTTGGACATAATTACTTACGCGAATTTCAGGAGGCTCCTCTCGGACAATTTAATTGGCGTTATATGACTGAAAATCTAGGGCGCCTTTTTCGCCTTCCAAGTTATTCGGTTCATACGGGATTTGAGTTTCCACGCTTCGATGGCTTTGCCTTTTATATCGCCAATCCAGTCTTTATATCTCTTTTCGTTCGCCTCTTTAAATATCGAAAAAACCTAGATTTGACCGCATGGCTTCTGCTACTCGGTTGTGGAGTTCAATTGATCTTTCTATTATTTCACAAAACGATGGGCGGCTGGCATTTCGGAAACAGATACCTTGTTGATATGCTTCCTTTTATTTGGCTTCTCATTTTGCGCCTGGGTCCATCGACTCAAGTTTTAGATATGGCATTGAGTGTTTTTGGTGTCGCCCTCAATTGTTACGGCACCTACTACATCTATTTAACCCAGTAAGTATTAAGTCTAGCGGGATTTGATAAGATCCTTAAGTTGTACGCGTCGATTCTCACTCAAACTCGAAAACTCAATACCAATACCCGCAGGAGCATTTTCAAATGCTTTAAATGACACCCACTTAACCACACCACTTGCACCAACCCACTTTACGCGATCACAAAATTGGAGGTCAAAACTGACCGAATCACAAACCTCAGGAAAATTTCTTTCCAAAGGGACAAACATTGCATTTCCATAAAGTTTGGATGCGCAAGTTTCAAGAGATCCTCGTTCACCACCAAAATGAATACGAACCTTCAAATCAACTAGAATTGATCCGCCAGACATCAGGTTCTCATTTCGCTTCGCCACCAACTTCGTCACAGAATCGATAAGGACTTGGCGATCAAAAGGCTTACTAAAAAGAGCCTCCGCACCCTTTGCACAAGCGACATCAGTTGATATCTCAGAATAACCTGTCATCAACATGACAATCGGCAAAGTCGGATTTAAACTCTTAAGACGATCAAGAAGTTCGATTCCTCCGCACTCTGGCATCAAAATGTCAGAAACCACCACATCGACCTGAGACGTCGTTAGAATTTTAAGCGCCTCTACACCATTACATGCCGACGACACCAAAAAACCCCTGCGCTCAAATTCAAAACTCATGGCTTCCCGAAAAGCCTCTTCATCTTCAACGATGAGAACGTGAATCTTTTTAATAGGTATTGATGCGGCCATTTAAACAGCGCCATCGATAAATTGCTTTTTTGGAACCTCGATCTCAAAACAGGTGTTTACCGAATTGCTGTCAATCAGCAGAGAGCCATGATGGGCTTCGATAAGGCCTTTCGAAATACTAAGACCTAGCCCCGTGCCCTTACCAATATCCTTGGTTGTAAAGAAGGGCTGAAAAAGCTTATCTCGCACTTCTATCGGTATGCCAGGGCCCGAATCCATCACCCTAATTTTGACGAACTTTTCATTTTGCTGGACACTCACCTTTATCCACTTTTCATTTCGCTTTTCAACTGCGTCACATGCATTATTGAGGAGATTTAAGAAAACTTGGGATAATTGCGAGGCTCGACACTCAATCATTAAGTTTTCTGGAATCGACTCTATGGTGAGAGCCACATCGCTGTACTTAAATTTTTCTGCGCAAAGGTTCAGAGTGCTATCGATGATTTCTTTCAAGGATTTAGTTTCAAAATTATCCCGACCGCTGTCTCGAGAAAATGTTCGAAGCCCCTGAACAATTTCGCCAATTTTTCGAGTTGTCTTTTCGATCCTCGCCGTCAACTTTAAAAGAACGTCAACATTGATTGGCTGTTCAAGGAGCAGATCTTGAACTTGACCGATAACCAGCATGATGACCCCTAAAGGGGTATTAATTTCGTGGGCTATTCCGCCTGCCATTTCTCCCAACACAGACATTTTTGCAGAGTTAACCAGTTTCGCCTCGGCATCGGCAAGCTGCTGAGTTCGCACCCTTACTTTTTCATCAAGCGAAAGAGTCAAATCTTTGAGTTGCTGTTCGACCAAATTAAGACGCATGAATACTTTTACTTTAGCTAGGAGTTCATCTGGGATGAAAGGTTTAGTCATATAATCATCAGCACCAACTTCATATCCCTTAAGCCGCTCCTCAAGAAGGGCTTTGCCAGAAACCAAAATAACTTTTGTAAATTCGAGCTTGGGCGTCTGGCGAATTCGACGACAAATCTCATAACCATCAAGGCCGGGCATCATGATATCAAGCAAGATCACATCGGGCGCATCGGTCTTTAAAATCTCTAATGCTTCTTCACCGCTGGCGGCCGTTTTAAGACCCCATTCATCCTTCAAGCTCAAACGAAGAATTTTTAAATTTCTCGGCTCATCATCGACAGCCAAAATCGTTTGTTTTCTATTCATACGCGAAACCTCGTATCCATCAGGCAACCTTATCCATCGGCAACATTTTAACTTGCGGTTGCTCTATTGGAATTTTAAAAATAAACTTTGTACGACCATTCGATTCGCTTTCAGCCCATATTTTCCCGTGATGTTGTTCGATGATTTCCTTGCAGATGGCCAGTCCAAGTCCGGTTCCACCGGCTCCAGATCTTGTTCGACTACTCTGAACAAACTTATCAAAAACGCTTTCTAACTCTGCAGCGGGAATTCCTCTCCCAGTATTCAAAATCTCACATATGAGATCTCTGGACACGAGCTTGGCGGTGACCGAAATCTCCGTCCCTTCATTTGAAAACTTAATCGCATTGCTAATGATATTGCGAACAACTTGAGAAATTCGAGTCGTATCCATAATCACAACAAGTTCTTTTTCTCGAGGAAGAGTAAAATTAAACGTGATCTTTTTTTCAAGAGCAAAGGCCTCTTGCTCGGCCAAAAGCTGCTCACATACGGGGGCGAAATCCCTGGCTTCCATTGCGTAGCTCATTTTCCCGGCTTCGAGTTTAGCCAGATCTAACAGGTCATCCAAAAGCTCCATCAAGCGAGTACCGCTTTCAAAAATCTCTTGAAAATGAGACTCAAAATTTTTGTCTCCGTGATCTCTTGCATCTCGCACCCCAAAGCGCGCAAAGCTAAGCACCCCATGCATCGGAGTTCTCAATTCATGTGAAACATTTGCTAAAAAAATAGACTTGGATCGGTTGGCTCTTTCCGCCGCTTCTTTTTCGAAACGAAGGTTCTCACTTTGCTTTTTATCGCTGAGGTCCCGAATAGCGACGATTTTAATTGGTTGATCCTCGACCACAGAGCTCTTCACAGAAACCTCAATTGCCAAACTTTCACCACCGTCACGAAGACCAATTGCTTCAACTGTTTTTATCGAATCGACCTGGAGCTGGTCCGGCAAAATGACGTAATTGGATAAGGGCTTACTCATCGCCTGAAATGCTTTTACTCCAAACATCGTTTCAAAAGCTGGATTGACCTCGGTGATCAGGTCATTTTGAACAAAAATAATACTCTCAAAACTCGCCTCTGCAAGGGTGCGCATTTTACGCTCGCTCTGTTTCAAAAAAAGCTCGGCTCTTTTCTTGCGACGAGAAATCCAGACCAAAATCACCAGGTAAAAGCTAAATATGAGATAGGTCGCATATGTGTCCCGTTGGCGCTTTTTGAGGTCTTCAAGCTGTTCCTGATTGTGCTCTTTAAGACTATACCAATCTTTGGACTCGCTAGCGTTTAGGCTAGTTCCTAGAATCTCAACCTGATCGCCTAAACGTATGATTGGATCGGTTTTCGAAAGTGCGTTTTTTTTCGCCGAAACGTCAAGAAGTGCTTCCAAGTCGTCGAGCCTTTTCAAATTCTCCAAGACCAAGTTCTGTTCTAAACTTCTTTGCTCTTGCGGTGGAAAAAAACTCGGGATAGATCTCGCAATATCTCGAGCTTTTTCTTGCAAATCGGGATCAGCTTTTAGCACTGAGCTCTGCGATAAAACTGTCATTCGCTGAATGAGCAGATTTGCCCAAAGTGTATTTCTTAAACTCTCCTGATTTTGAACTGATTCTCGCAAAGTATTCTCTGCAATTTGCGACGCAGTACGAGTTTGCAACATGAGAAGCCCAACTAAAACAAGTCCAAGATAGGGCAACAGACCAGAGAGCCGATCAAACACCTTAAATAGTCTCATTTTAATGCTGTTCTTTAAGTACCGATTCTCAGCCCGCACAAGAAGCCCTCTTATTTGTATATAAATAGACCTATCGGGAGACCTTCAGATGATTCCAGGG
>Ga0207070_1189_pt1 | contig 14546 bp, 18 predicted proteins | sample Alteio_BWMinHeat_92_FD_153591 | JGI IMG/M metagenome (GOLD analysis project Ga0207070, IMG submission 153591) | Enriched cells from forest soil in Barre Woods Harvard Forest LTER site, Petersham, Massachusetts, United States -... | ecosystem: Environmental > Terrestrial > Soil > Temperate forest >...
ACTTTCAACTGGTCTCTCTGGGGCCATTGGAATCCCGCCGTGACTTGGACCGATGTCCAAGTGGGTGACTTCAATAATGACGGGAAAGCTGACATCATCGGCCGCTGGCTGCAAGCCGGCCAGTGGTGGGTGGCTCAATCCACCGGGTCCACTTTCGTCAACAGTTTGCGAGCAACCTGGTCGCCCGCGGTGACATGGGTCGATGTCAGTGTCGCGGATTTCAACGGGGATCATCAGGCCGACATAACCGGCCGGGTTTTGCAAAACGGTCAATGGTGGACGGGCATTTCCAACGGCGCCACATTCTCCACCAGCCTTTGGACGACCTGGTCGCCCGCGGTCACCTGGGTGGATGTGCATGTCGCCGATTTAACCGGCGATGGTAAAGCCGACCTTGTCGGAAGAGTCCTCGACGGCGGTCAATGGTGGGCGGGCATTTCCAACGGCACATCTTTCGCCAATCAGTTCTGGACATCCTGGGCGGCTTCAGTTACTTGGGTTAACGTCCAGGTTGCGGACTTTAATAAGGACGGCAAGGCGGACATCGCGGGAATGGTTGCTCAAACCGGCCAATGGTGGGTAGGCGTCTCCACCGGGTCGGCTTTTACCACTGCTCTTTGGACCGCGTGGTCGCCATCGGCGGGCTGGACCAATTTCCTGGTAGGAGATTTTACGGGAGACGGGTTCAATGACATTGCCGCCCGAAATTCAGCCGGCGAGTGGTGGGTGGCCGCTAGCACGGGGGCAAACTTCGTGAACGATCGCTGGGCCACATGGAACTCCGCCGTGGGCTGGCCGGATGTATTCTGCGGGCGCGTGACCTAGATCAACTCTTACTTTTGATGCGCCTTTTTCTCTTTCTCTTTATCGCAGCAATGCACTCCGATGGCCAGGATCAGTCTTTCCTTATCTTTCGTTTCATACCGGGTCACGATGGGAAAATACTTGCCGCAACAGGAGTCGTAGACGATTTTGCCCATGGTGGGCGGCTTCACGGTCAACTGGACGCGGTCGTTTTTGCCTGGTCCGCGTTGAATCGAAACTTCCACAACTTCACCTTCAACCAAGGGAAACTTGACCTTGTCGCCAACAGCTAGCTCCTGATGTGCGCAATGCTTGAGCCGAAACCCGGTCAAGCTAGGATCCTTCTTTTGCACCTCTTTGGCGAGGCACTCTAGTTTCTCATCGACATTCTTGTTCTGTGAAGTGGCGAGCACTTCGACAACACAGACTCGAATGGTAATACTCGGGTCGTCCCCGGCTCGACAAGCCGGGGCACAGGCAATGAGGGCAACCATTGCTACTAAGATTCTGGGGAAGCTGCGAGTCAGACTCATGGCCATCACCGTTTCTAGAGAGGATCAAATCACAAGCACTGGGCGCGAGGTCGTTTACCCGACTGCTAGCGCTCGCGGCCGGGTTGTTTTGATAACGGGGCCACGATCATGGGTGCGTCGGGGCCCGAACTCATTTGGACTCTAGTCCCATATTCGTCGGCGGCACTAAGCAGGGTTATGTCCCCATGTCCGACCAAGACCAGCGGGGCATTCACCGGTGGAATGCCGACAACCAACAAGCGGGTATCGTCGCCTTCCATGCTCATTAAATCAACGTCGCTGGCATCAACAATGGGTAGTGTCTCTCCCCGCCCAAGGAATGGAATCTCTGGCTCGATGCCGGTGGGAGGTTTCTCATGCGGTAAGAGAACGGCCAAGAGGAAGGCGGCGGCTGCGGCCGCCCCCATCAGAGAAGATCGAAGTCCGCGCTCAAAATAACTCAAAGTTCGAGAGCCGGAAACTGGATTAGCGTGACCTACGCTTGCCGCCGACGGCCCGATTCCAGCGATGACTCCTCCTAGTACATGGTCCCAGGTTTCGTCCGAGGGCTGTGACGGCTCGGATTGACGGCAAAGGCTCACCAGGGCTTGAAGATCCTCCAGATGCGACGCTTCTTCGGGATGCTTATTCAACCAAGCCGCGAGCTCTTCCCGGTCATTTTTTAAATGATCGAGGCCGGCATGACTCGGTTCTTGAGCCTCTTGGCCGGATTCTGGTTTTTGAAATTCAGGTTGAGGAATGGGATCCTGGTTCATGTCTCAATCCGCCGCGACAGAAAAACTCGCAATTTTTGACGAGCATAAAAAAGCCGACTCATCACCGTGCCGATGGATATACTCAAGGCCTCGGCCACTTCCCGGTAACTCAACTCGCCGTCGGCATGCAAAATAAATGTCTGCCGTTGAGCCTCGGGCAGTGTGGCCAGCGCTTCCCGAATGAGAAGCCGCATGTCGGCTCGTTCCAATCCTTGTCCTGGATCTTCCATCCGAAAAGGGGTGTCCTGGTCGGTCGGCGTCCATCCGTCCAAGGAGCGAATCTCTCGCCGGCCGCGCTGCCGTCCCAAGTCCAGGGCAGAATTGCTCACCACCCGCAACAGCCACGTCTTGAATGAGCTTCTTCCTTGAAATGCAGACAAATGCGTGAAAGCCTTCAGGAATCCGTCTTGCACGGCGTCGAGTGCATCCGCCTCTTGACCGAGAAGCCGGTACGCAACTCGGTATGCTACCCCCCGGTAGCGTCGGAACAACTCTTCGAGAGACTCCCGATCTCCAGCGGCATACTGCGCGAGTAGATGGTCATCGCCGGCAGCCGGATGCTGTCGAGACGTAGGTAGCTTCTCCGGGGCTTCGCCGCGAGGCGCCATCGGACAGAGGGATCGGCTGGACCGATCCTGACAAGGGCCTCGTGGTGCCGTGGTTGTCCCCATGGTGCAACGGCCGCTCCATGTAGTCAGACGCTTTTCCGCCTCGTCCTATTCAGCGACGGGACGGTCTACCCAGGAATTATTGGGTGCAGTTTAACAGTTTTGTAGCCAATGTCAAAAGATAGGAATTGCTTGCCGCACCCGGAGATTTGACATTTTCACACCGGCGGATCTGAGCGTTTTGTTCCCAACGCTGATCTTGCAACTCTTGGCGGTCAACGATAGTTTAAGGAGGAATTAGCATTGGCACTCTTACAGGCGAGGAAATACGCTCATGGGACGCAAGATATTGAATCGTAAAGAGATGCGAGCGGACTTTGATGCCGCCGAGCGCCGCAAGAAGGACGACGTTGAGGCCGAGGAAACCGAAGAAGAAGAGGAAGACGACGACGAAGATGAGGGCGAGGAAGGAGACGAGGAGGAGCCGGATGTCGAAGAACCGGCCGCGGACGAAGGGGAAGAGGAAGAGGGTGAAGAAGCGCCCAAGAAGAAAAAAGTCAAGGCGGTGAAGCCGCCCAAGGCGGTCAAGAAAACCCGCGCCCGGACCCCCAAAATCACCCGGATGAAAGTGATCTGGGGCGTCTTCAATAACTCAAATCAGCGGGTCGCTACCTTTGACTATCCCCGGCGAAAAGATGCCGACGATCTCGCCGCCAAACTCTCCAACGACAAGAAGAGCACCCACTTCGTCCAACCTGTCAAGGAACCGATGGAAGAAAAAGAAAAGGAAAAAGAAAAGGATAAGAAGGGCGCCAAAGATGCCAATCCGGATAAGAAGTAAAGCTAGCCACGGATGAAAAACGGATCAAACACGGACGGGCATTCCGTGTTTGATCCGTGGCTCATGGTTCTTAAGAGCACATCTAAACCACTTGCCGTTCTTTGATCAGCCGTTCAATTTCCTTGATTTTGGCGCCCACGAACAGGACATTGGGCATATCGATTTCCTGAGTCGTGTTGCTGCGGTGAATGATCAAATCACCGGAACCCAAGCCGATGATCCAGTGCCGAAATAGATCGTCTTGTCTCTTGGAAAACGTCATCCCCGTGGTGTCGTACATAGTCTCGCCGGCGCCGATAGCGAGGCAGACACGCACCTGACCGGAAGTCACAACCACGTAGGTCCGATGGTCAAAAACAAAAACGGTGACCGCCCAGATGGCAAGGAGCACTAGAGAAATGCTGAAGTATCCTCCGGCGTTAATTCGAATGTCGAGAAGGCTCACGATCCTTACAATATCGTCCCATATTCCCCATAAGGAAAAAATCAGCACCAAGATGAAAACACCTAAGATGATTAGAACTGACCACAAGCCCCGCAGAGGCACATTGCTGACGATAATGATCAAGATGAGAACCGTGGCATAAATGACTCCAAGCTTGGGGCTTTGGGCCATGTGCAGCGTGGGGGGCATAGGATTCCCATCACTGTCGCGGGGAAGTTTCTTGCCCTCCGGCAATATGAAGACGTCCCGGAGGCCATAGCCTTGGATTTCTCGAGCCTGAGCCTCCGTTTTGGCAGGAACAGTGACCATCCGCTGCCCATCGGCCAGGGTGAGAAATCCCATAAGAAGGCCCACGGCCCAGACCGGCCACCAATAAAAAAGCGAAGAATGACTGTAAATCCGAACTTCTTCATCGCCCGGAGGGTTTACTTTGATCACGGATGTTTCAGGTGCCGTGGACATGATGTGCCTTGGGTCAGGTGCCTTGGGTAAACTCTACTAGCGCAAATTCAAGTGGGGGTCCGGGTTCATTACTTTATTCGCCTGCTGCCGGCGATTCTTTTCGGAAGCAAGGTTTCGGAGACAGGCTAGTGGCCAGAGATGACCTTGTCAAGCCGGGAGAAGAATATTGCAAAATGCAAATTGCAGATTTGCAATTTGCATTCTGCAATTTGCGATTCATCGAAAAAACCATTACATCTCGACCTGGATCTCTCCTTCCCAAACGCGGACTGGATAGCTGCCGATCTTGATGCGCGGATTATCCGCCCAGGCCCCGTCGGCCAGCCGAAATCGCCATCCGTGCCAAGGGCAAGTGACAATCCCGTTCTCGAGATAACCTCGGCTCAGGGAATCTCCCATGTGCGGGCAAGTGTCATCAATAGCGAAATACCGGCCTCCGTCGCAGAAGACGGCGATCAGTTTATCCGCGATCCGGACCATGCGCCCCTCCCCCTCCGCCAGCTCGCCGACTCGGCACACGGAATGGAATTCTCCCATCGAGACTCTCCTTCGCAACCTTCATACTGGACGGAATCAGTGTCCTGTCCCATCATATTCTAGGGGACTTTCGTATGGTCGAAGTGGAGATGAAATTCCCGATTCGCGACTGGGCGGACCTCGTCCGGAAATTGGCGGCTTGGGGCGGCCAAGAACGGGAAACTGTACACGAGCAAGATCATTATTTCAACGCGCCGGATCGCGATTTCGCCCGGACCGACGAGGCCCTGCGACTTCGACGAGCGGGATCGAGCAACTACCTCACCTACAAGGGACCGAAAAAGGATCCAGAGACCAAGACGCGCCTGGAAGCGGAAGTGCCGTTCGCGCCAGGTCATGAGCCGGCCCAAGCGCTAACTCAATTGCTTGAGCATCTCGGATACCGTCCTGTGGCCGTGGTGGAAAAAGAGCGGCAGGTTTTACAGGTGGACAAAGGGGGCTTCTCTCTCAGTGTCTGCTTGGACGACGTGAAGAAGGTGGGCCGATTTGTCGAGTTGGAAATTCTCGCCCCGGACGACCAGGTCGATTCCGCCCGCCGGGTCATGCTGGCGGCCGCGAACGAGCTGGGATTGGACAGGTCGGAACGCCGTTCTTATCTCCAGTTGCTCCTTGCCAATCAACAAACATCATGATCGTCGTCTCTGACATCGAATCCGTCCTGCCATCACTTCGAGAAGCGCGCTCTCAGGGTCTCACGATTGGTCTTGTTCCGACCATGGGGGCCCTGCACCCTGGGCACGTGAGCTTGATGCGAGCGTCTCGCGAGGAAACCGGTTTTGTCGTGGTTTCCATCTTCGTGAATCCGACCCAATTCGGGCCGGCGGAGGACTTTGATTGCTATCCCCGCCCCTTGAACGCTGACATAAAGACGTGCGAAGCAAACGGCGTGGACCTGGTTTTTCATCCCGATGCGAAGGCTATGTATCCACCGGGATTTCAGACGTTTGTGGAAGTGAAGAGTCTGCAGGACGTTTTATGCGGCGCCTCCCGCCCGGGACATTTTCGCGGCGTTGCCACGGTCGTGCTGAAGCTTTTCAACATTATTCAGCCCGATGTCGCCTATTTTGGTCAGAAAGACGCCCAGCAAGTTCGCATCATCCGCCGGATGGTGGACGATCTGAATGTCCCCGTCCGCGTGCGAGTATGTCCGACGGTCCGCGAGCCCGACGGATTGGCGATCAGTTCGCGGAATCAGTACCTCGATGAGGCGCAGCGAACTCATGCTCGAGCGCTTTTTCAAGGACTGGAGGAGGTCCGTGAACGGGTTCTGAAAGGGGAACGCGACGCTCAAGCGTTGCGAGAAGTCCTGGCTTCCCGTATTGCGGCAACGCCCGGCGCGCAATTAGACTACGCCGCCGTGGTCGATGCCGATACGCTGAAGCCCGTTCGCAAACTGAAAGGGGAAGTGCTGGTTGCGTTGGCCGTGAAGTTTGGCACTACGCGGTTAATTGATAACTTGTCCCTAACGGTGTAGCCTATGTTCAGTTTGTGGAAATCTGCAGTGTGCTGCTCCCTTCAAGATCCTTCACCGGACGCCGCGTCTCTAAGGGATCCGTTTGATAGCGCCAAGAGCGGATAGGGTCGATGTCAAAAATATCGAAGACCAACCAGGCCAATTGATTCTCATGGGCAAAGGGAATCCAGGCCACCCCCTGATTGGGTTCCAGGCAGGCAACTCCGATTCCTTCTAGTTCTTCCCGAACTTCTTCATATCGTCCGGACGCCGAGCTGGCTTCGCGGCGAGCTTTTTCTTCTCTCAGAATCCTCTGCCGATCCGGGCGGCCAGGCTGAGCCGCCAGCCGGCTAGCGATAAGTTCTTTCTGCACGGCCTCTAACCACGTCTCTCGAAGGGAACGTACAATCGAAGACAGATAAGCCGCTGCCGCTTGGGCTTGCGGATAGGTCCACAAAGTCATAGATCGCGTTTTTTTCTTGAAACCGTTGCCGTTCATTGCAAGCTCCTTTGGAGTGCGAACTCTCGCTTCTCCAAGTGATTAGAGAGAACAGGCGCTAGCAAAGGTTCAGGCAGCCCTGGCCGTTTTTCCGGAAGCGATTGTTCTGATTCTTATTCGGTTCATCGGCTTACCTTATTGAATTGATGCCTTTGCCCCACTACTGAACCTTGGCCTCTCGGACCGCCATTCAGGCAGCCTCCGGCCTGCCATTTGCAGCAGCCGAATTTATGTGCAAATGCCATTCCAGATGGCGGATCTAAATTCTCGACAAGCTCCGAAGAGCAAACTGCCTAGAATGTGCTAGGTTAATCGAGGTTATGTCGGCCGCAGCGCCGCCCGACCTTTCGGCACAACAGTTGCACTTCTGCTCACTGGCGACAAAAGTGTGCGATTGTTATGCACTTTCATCTTATAGCAGCACCACCATGTTTCGTTCTTGGAAACTTGGGAGTCTATTCGGCATTGGCATTTATGTTCATGCCACCTTCCTGCTGTTGCCCGCGTTTGTATTTCTGGCAAACGTAGGCACCGGACAGATTGGCATGGCTCTCTATGCCGTGATGATGATTCCGGCGGTTTTCAGCTGCGTAGTCCTCCACGAGCTGGGGCACTCTCTCACTGCACGCCGATACGGAATTGAAACTCGGGATATCACGTTATACCCAATTGGCGGAGTCGCCCGACTGGAACGACTTCCCCAACGGCCGTTGGAGGAGTTTTGGATCGCGGTGGCCGGCCCAGCTGTCAACGTGGTTATTGTCACTTTGCTTGCCGGGATCGTTCTTACTGTGGCTGCAATGGATTTCTCTACCTTGACGGCTTCCTTACTGGGACTTGTTCTGTTCCACCTGCTCATCGCCAATGTGGTCCTGGTTGTTTTCAACATGCTGCCCGCTTTCCCTATGGACGGCGGACGAGTGCTGCGAGCTTTGTTGGCCACTCGCCTGGGGCAGCTTCGAGCTACAACTATCGCTGTCCAGATCGGCGTGGCAATGGCCGCGGCCTTCGGCATTGTCGGCTTACTCTACAACCCAATGTTGGTCCTGGTTGGTGTGTTTGTATTCATCGTCGGGCAGCAAGAACTGGCGGCGGTTCGATATCGGTTTGCCGTGCCCTCCCGTGAGCCGCTGGACGTGCTTCCCGTCCACCAACATGCCTACAACTGGCCCACCCGTGCCCCGCGCAGTGAGTTCTCCGGGTTCACTTGGGAATCGGGGACGGGCAGGTGGATTGAATGGCGCAATGGCCAACCGGTGCATACCATCTCGGTGAACTAAACCATGCCCTTCTGGGGAGCCGGGTTGACTGAGCGCCCGGAGTCGAATTCCGATACTTTCATCCAACCTTCTGTTGAAGCTGCCCGCATAACTCGCACATCCCTTTTCCTTTTCTCTATCGGTTGACTTTATCCAGATAACCTGCCAGGTTCATCAAAGGCGTTCTCGAATCATGGCCGATGGATCGATGGAGGGACCGTGCGCGCGGTTCGCATATGAGCATTGCGATGGAAACCGGCAAAATCGACCCTGGTCCCCTCATTCGCCTCGACCAAGTGAGCATGATTTTTGGCGACTTGCCGGTGCTGGCCGGCATTAGCTTGGATATTCAGCGAGGCGAAACGCTGGTGGTCATCGGCGAGAGCGGCTGCGGCAAAACAGTTTTGCTCAAGCTCATCATTGGACTGCTGACGCCGTCGTCCGGCAGGATTCTTTTTGATGGCCGGGTGCTGGCCGAGTTGAGCGATCGGGAACTTACGCGTGAGCGTTTGCGCTTTGGTTTTCTTTTTCAAGGCGCTGCTTTGTTCGATAGCTTGACGATCTTTGAGAATGTCGCATTTGGCTTGCGTGAAGGCGGATTCCGCCGCCGTCAGCCGGGCGCCCAACGGCGAGATGAATCAGGCATTCGCGACATTGTCCTTCAGCGGCTCCAAGAGGTCGGCCTTCCGGAAGGAGTCGAGCATAAGAAGCCGGCGGAATTGTCCGGCGGCATGAAGAAACGCGTCGGACTCGCCCGAGCCCTGGCCCTCGAGCCTGAAGTCATGCTTTACGACGAACCGACCACTGGTCTCGACCCGATCATGAGTGATGTAATCAACGAACTGATCCTGCAAACTCGCCGAAAGCACCCGGTGACAAGCATCGTGGTTACGCACGACCTCAGCACGGTGCATAAGGTCGCCGATCGGGTGGTCATGCTGTATCCTCTAGCCCGGCTTGAGCCAGGAGAAAAACAGGTGCTTTTCGATGGCCCGCCCCAGGCCCTTGCCGGCTGTCCCGATCCTCGCGTTCGCCAGTTTATTGAGGGCCGCTCTCTTGAACGAATCACCGAAAATGGAAATAGAGAATAATTCCTCGATTCCCGAGATCCCATTGGTCTTATAAGTCCCATACGTCTTATAGGTCCATTGACCCAATACTATGACCACCAAAGACATTCGCTTTCGCGTCGGCTTGTTCGTGCTGGGAGCGCTCATTTTGTTGGCATTGCTCATCACCGCCTTCAGCGGATTCCCCACGCTCTTCAAGCAATACCATCGCTATACGATTGTCTTTCCCGAAGCGCCCGGCGTCAGTTCGGGCACTCCGGTCCGGCGCTCCGGCGTTCGCATCGGCGAGGTGGCCGGCGTCAAGCTGGATGAGGAGACCGGGCAGGTGTACGTGACCATCGCGGTCGAACGCCAGCACATATTGAGGCACAGCGATCAGGCCGCCCTCGTCCACGGTATCTTGGGCGGAGACACGACCATTGATTTTCTGCCCCCCAAGCCCGACGGCCAACCACCGGACCATACTCCCATCCTTCCCGGAGAAGAGCTGCAAGGCGCCGCCCGAACCGATGTCAACCGCCTGCTCAACCAGTTTTCCGAGGTGCTGCCCCCCGCTCAGGACGTGCTGATCGAATTGCGAAAGCTGGCACCCGACCTGCGCCGCACCAACGATGAGATTCAAGTCGCCGCCCGCAATTGGGGCCGGCTCGGCGAACGCGCCGACATCCTTCTCCAAACGAATCAAGAAAAGCTGGTCAAAACGCTGGACAGCCTCAACGATACCGTTAATCGCATCAACACGGTATTCAACGACGAGAACCAACGCAACCTCTCCGTCACGATCAAGAACGTACGCGCCGGCACGGAAAACCTCGGCAACATCTCCAAAAACACCGACCAAATGCTCCAGGAAAGCCGGCAAACCCTCCGCCGCGTCAACGAATCCATCACCCGCACCGACGACATCCTTTCCAACTTGCAGCAAGCCACCAAGCCCATGGCCGACCGCTCCGCCAGCGTCATGAAAAACCTGGACGAGAGCACCGATAAGCTCAATAAGACGTTGAGCGAGGTGCGCGAGTTGCTCCGCGGCATGCAAGGCTCGGACGGCACCTTCCGACGACTGGCCAGCGACCCGGCTCTTTACAACAACTTGAACGACGCCGCGATCATGCTGGTCCGCATCATGCCGAGACTGGATCGTGCTATGCGCGACTTGGAGGTCTTCGCGGACAAACTGGCCCGACACCCGGAATCCATCGGCTTGGGCGGCGCTATTAATCCCAGCCGCGGCCTCAAGGAATCGCCCACGGCCAACTATCCCTATCAACACGGTCCGGGGAGGTAAGGGGGCAAGACCCGAGGCATGCCAACAACGCCCCAATCTGCGCTTCCAACTCTCCCAGGGCCAGTCTAAGTCGGGAACCGGCAAGTTGACGGAGTGTCGCGGTCCAACTATCATTTGCCAAGCCCGTGCTTCCTTTTGAGTTGGAGCGCCGATGGCTGAATGGCCGGAATGGTGGTCTTGGGAGCTTGAGTTCTCTCCCCATTTGCTAAAACGAATGGTCGATAGGAGTTTCAATGAAGCTGATCTCAGGTTGATGCTGGAGAATGCCACAGGTTATCATGAGAATCATGAGGAAGGCCGGTGGGGCAATCGAATCGAACCATGACGGGCGACCTTGGGAAGTAATTACTGAGCCGATTCCCGAAGAAGAAATTCTGGTAATTGTGACCGCTTATCCCGTCCACTAAAGGCGAGCGGGGCATGTGAACGCCCTGGTAAGACATGAAACATCGATTCCTAGAAATCACTTATCGAAAGGGCAAGCCGCTCGCGGCTTATCTGTACCTTGCCAGAAACTCGGGCGACAAAGCGGCTCGAACCGACCGCCAAGATAGTGGCTTACTGATCGACTACGCTTCGGACGGCCGACCCATCGGAATTGAAATCACCGCCCCCACCAAAATTACCCTGGCCGCCCTCAACCAAGCGTTATCGTACGCCCACCAGGAGCCGGCTACCCCGGACGACTTCGCGCCCCTTCTTTCCCGTCAACCGCCGGCTTCCGCGTCGAGATGATGTCGGTGCTTCTTTCCTTCTGCCATGGGGTAACGATGACTGGCACGAAGCGGCCTTCGAATCTCATTCACCCGTTCCGCCTGGGCTGGGTCGTCCGTGACTTTCGTCCACCGATCATCGGTGATCAGTGGATGTGATTCCCCAAGTCTTTGAGCAATAAGGGATTGCGACTGGCCCCCAGTGATCCGGTGTCCAAGCCTTGGACACCGGATGCGCTTTCCACAAGTCTTTCAGCAATAAGGAATTGCGCTTGGCTTGGCCATCCAGTGTCCCGGTGTCCAAGGGGATGGGGTGGCATTTGGAAATTCGTTACTCTTTAGCCCGTTTGCATTAGTCAACTATGAGGAAGGCAGGAAAGCAGGAAAAGTCAAAAATGCATTCTTCCTGCTTTCCTGCATTCGTGATTGTCTCTGTCTTGGTGTCGTCTCCATTCTGCTAAAGAAATACCGATATCGAATTTCGGCCGCATAGTGGTTGCATCATTATTCTATTAGAACCATCGCTGGTCATTCGCGAAGCGCCGCCGATGATTTTGGGAATGCCGCGCAAAACTCAGCACAACGTGTTGAATACCAGGGGGTTCCATCAGCGACATTTCGAACTTGTCGCATTACAAAAGGAGGATTTCCGACAGAGCAAGAATGGCGTGCAAAATCTTCCAGGAGAATCGTGAAGCAGGTAGTTGACCCGGAGTTGCCAGGGTGGTCCAATACCGTCAACCACGGAACCATCCTCGATTCACTTCCCCGAGTGGCGCCATGAGCAGTCGCAAACAACTCTCGCCGTTTCGAAAGACGTTGGGGATCTTGACGATCCTGTCGGTCATGATCGTTAGTTTATTTGTGGGTCTTATGGCGGGCGGGGGGCCGTTCTGGCGTGATTCGGGGCGGTCCTCGAACTTGGGTGACGTGGACCTGATCGGATTCTCGTTCGTGACGGGGCTTCTGAGCATCGCCGCGCTGCTGGCGGGTGTGGCGCTATACGCGGTGGTTGTGGTTACGCGCATGTTCATCTTCGATCTACGTCGGCCGGTCTGGCAGAGCGTAAAGGTCCGGTGGTTCCTCGCGAATATTCTGGTGCCGTTGCCAATCATGTTTGGCGTCAGCGGGTTAGTCGCGGCTATCGGGGCGCCTCTGTTGATCCCCTTGGGCATGGCTTACGGGACCGCCTTCCTGGTACTGATTCTTGTACCGTTAATCCTGCTCCAGCTCCTCTTGATCTGGTTTAGAACCTGGACGCCGTTAGTGAGCCGGCTGATACGGGCCCGACTGCGGGCCCTCGGCGTGGAGCCGGCACGCATGGATCGAGGCATCCTTCTGGGCATTTCCGACCCGGCCTTCACCAGTCTGGGCAAGGGCCTGATCGAAGACGATGTCGGCATGCTCTGGATTGAGCCGGATGAACTGGTTTATGAGGGGGACAACGACCAATTCCGCATCCGCCGCGAACAGTGCCTGTCGATCGAGCGCGTGGTCGACGCTGCTGCCACCTCCGCGTACTTCGGCAACGTCAACATCATCCTAACGATCGCCGAGGACGGGGCTGGGCTGCGGCGGGTGCGGCTGCACCCGGAATCCACCTGGACCATGACGGGTATTGCGCGGGCCAGCGACCGCTTGGCCGACAAGTTGGAGCAGTGGAAAGGCGACGTGCCATCGTTTTGACCGCAGTCGATTGGTAGAGTGTAATTGCTTGCAATTCGACAAACGATGGGCCGTCGATTTTTTCGGCAGTCCCAATGATGGTTCCCCATGCGTAAACCTCCCGCCCTGCAAGACTGGTTGAACTACCCCGTTACAAGCGTGGTCGCGTTATTGGCGATTTTGGCCACCCTCGCATGGAAAAGCGGGATGGACATCTCGTTCATGTTCATGGATTCCGAGGTTTGGCATGGCCAGCTTTGGCGACTTGTTACCTCAGCGTTTCCTCATGTTGACCTGATTCACATTGCCTTTAACCTCTATTGGCTTTGGGTTTTTGGGACCTTGGTAGAAGGAGTATTTGGATCGTATCGAACGGCGACGATTCTAGTCCTGTTTGCGGCAGGCTCCGCGGCCGCTCAGTATGCGGTGTCTGTGGGAGGAGTCGGACTGTCAGGAGTGGGATACGGCCTTTTCGGGCTATTATGGGTTCTCAGCAGAAGAGATTCGCGATTTAGAGACGCAGTGGACAACCAAACCATTGGCCTTTTCGTGGTCTGGTTTTTCTTATGCATTTTCTTGACGCATTCACATGTCTGGAATGTTGGAAATGCCGCTCATGGCTTGGGAGCAATTCTTGGGGCTTTGCTTGGATTCTGCATAGTATCGGAAGAGACTGTGCGGCGGCTCGTTGGGGCAGTTCTGTGTCTAGTTATCCTTGCTGATTTCCTTCTGGCCAGTTTCGGCAGGAGCTACCTCAATTTTTCCTCCAACAGTTGGGAAGAATCTGCCTTTCGCGTTATCAAAACCTCCAGGATCATGATTACAAAGCGGCCGTGGAGAATTTTCAAAGGGCATTAAAGTTGAACCGCCATGATTCGACTACATGGTATAACCTTGGCATTGCCTACCACGAACTGGGAAAAGATGAAGAATTGACAGAGGCTTTGCGCCACGCTTGTGAAGAAAGTCCAAGCTCTGCCAAGTATCGGGAAACATTAGTGGGAATTGTGAGTCTTCTTGCCTATCGAAACCAAATTGAGGGCAACCACGAAAAAGCGATGAAGTTGTATAAGGAAGCCTTGGCTGTGGATGATAGCCGGGCACAGAATTGGTATAACCTTGCCCTCGCCCACCAGCAAATGGGAGACCTCCCGTCTGCCACGGACGCAGCGGAAAAAGCGGCCAAGCTCGACCCTCAAAATAACGTGTATCGGCATTTGCAAGACTATCTCCGAAAGGCTGTGGATCACCCAGAAGGAAACAAAAACCCGACTGATCCCTAGCTGGCCTCCCAAGAACGCCGGCGCTCCTTGCCAGCCTGAAAGCTATTGCGCGTCAAGTGGTTGCGCAACGAATCCGCGAGATAACTCTAGACCCCCCTCCGCCAATTGGCGCTGCCGAATCGCCAAAAAGTGAGTATTTCTCGGAAGATAGACCCCCTCACGCCAATTCATCTGGCGGGCGGAGGGGGGGTGGCGCGATGAGAAATGCTAGACTTCCGGGCTCTTTTGGCCTTCCGCCAATTGGCCGGCTTGGCGGGATGCCCCGGACTTGTTCCAGGCAACTCTTTTCCTATTCTTAGCGCCCGACGCTACATCATGGCCAAACTGCCTA
>Ga0207070_1195_pt1 | contig 14230 bp, 9 predicted proteins | sample Alteio_BWMinHeat_92_FD_153591 | JGI IMG/M metagenome (GOLD analysis project Ga0207070, IMG submission 153591) | Enriched cells from forest soil in Barre Woods Harvard Forest LTER site, Petersham, Massachusetts, United States -... | ecosystem: Environmental > Terrestrial > Soil > Temperate forest >...
GCCGTGGGCCGTTCCACCAGGGACAATCAGACTCTCATTGCCTTCGAATGTTTCGACATTGAGTTCTGAACCCAAAAGCGCCTGAATATAGGAGATTTTAACGTGTGCGAGTAAGTCGAGACCGTGGCGTTCGAAGTGGTCGTCTTCACGGATGCGAATTTCAACATAAAGGTCTCCCGCGGGGCCATTACGATAGCCTCCCTCGCCTTCACCACTTACCCTGAGCTGCGTCCCATTATCGACCCCTGCCGGAATATTCACCCTAATCTTACGTTTGGCCTTCGACCGGCCGCTTCCGTGACATTTGTCGCAGGGATTCTTAACAATTTTGCCTTGGCCACGGCACACGGGACAAGTGGTCGCCACCGAGAAAAAACCTTGTGCCGCAATAACCTGACCTTGACCACCGCAATGTTTGCAAGTTTCAGCACTGGTTCCTTTTTTTGCGCCGCTGCCATTGCAATCCACACAGCCTTCTTCGGTTTCAAATTCGATATCCCGTTCAGAACCTTTTATGACGTCCTTCAGAGTGATCTCACACATATACCTGAGATCTGATCCACGACTGGCTTGGTTTCTTGAACGTGGTCGTGACCTCTGGCCTCCGAAAAAATCTGAAAAAATATCTCCAAAGCTAGCAAAAATATCTTCTGCATTTTGAAATCCACCACCGCCGCCGCCATTTGCGAACGCCGCATGGCCAAAGCGGTCATAGCGAGCCCGCTTTTCAGGATCCCCTAAAACTTCATAAGCCGACGCACAAGATTTAAACTTATCTTCGGCCTCTTTGTTGCCTGGATTTTTATCTGGGTGAAACTGCATAGCTAATTTGCGATAAGGTTCTGGATCCCAAAAAAGGATTTTTTTAATAGAAAATATAAAGCCATCACTTGACGGACAAGCAAAGCAACCCAGATTAAAAAAGTAAGATTAAAGTGAGATGTCCAGTAGTTGGGTCTCAACTTAAAGATAAATACAAGGTAAATAAAAGGGAGTCTTAATTTATGGGTAAAATTATCGGAATCGACTTAGGTACCACAAACTCAGTTGTTGCGGTCATGGAGGGCGGAGATGCCAAGGTTTTAGTCAACGAAGAAGGCGGTAGAACGACTCCCTCGGTTGTGGCCTTCACCAAAGATGGCGAAAAACTTGTTGGTCAAATTGCAAAACGCCAGGCCGTAACCAATCCAGAAAATACAATTTTTTCGTCAAAGAGATTTATTGGTCGCAGATTTGATGAAATCAAAGAAGAAACCACTCTTGTTCCTTATAATGTCGTAAAAAAAGGGAATGATTGCGGATTTAAAATTGGCAGTAAAGTAGCCTCTCCTGAAGAAATCGGGGCTGCGATTTTAGGGAAACTTAAAAAAGTTGCCGAAGATTATTTGGGTCATGAAGTGACCGATGCGGTGGTAACAGTGCCTGCGTATTTTAACGATGCGCAAAGGCAGGCAACAAAGGACGCTGGCAAAATTGCGGGCCTGAATGTCAAACGTATCATCAACGAACCAACAGCTGCAGCTCTTGCCTATGGTTTTGATAAAAATAAAGATCAGAAAATTGCGGTTTACGATTTGGGCGGCGGTACTTTTGATATTTCAATTCTTGAAGTGGGCGATAATGTTGTCGAAGTAAAATCAACCAATGGAGATACTCACTTGGGCGGCGACAACTTTGATACTCGTATTTTAGAATGGATGATTGCGGAATTTAAAAAAGATCAAGGAATTGATTTGAAGGGCGACAAGATGGCCCTCCAGCGCCTTAAAGAGGGGGCCGAAAAGGCGAAAGTTGAATTATCAAGCGCAATGGAGACCGAGATTAATCTTCCATTTATTACGGCTGATCAGAGCGGTCCTAAGCATTTAACTATGAAGCTGTCTCGTTCAAAATTCGATCAAATGACAGAAGACTTGGTGAAACGTTCGATGGAACCAACAAAAAAGGCTCTTGCCGATTCGGGTTGGTCAATTAAAGACATCGATGAAGTTGTTTTGGTTGGTGGTTCAACGCGGATTCCTGCCGTGCAAAAGGCCGTGAAAGATTTCTTTGGTCGTGAGCCAAATAGATCTGTGAATCCAGACGAAGTGGTGGCTGTTGGTGCGGCAATTCAAGGTGGAGTTCTCGCTGGTGAAGTGAAGGACGTCTTGCTTTTAGACGTGACTCCGCTTTCACTTGGTATCGAAACTTTAGGTGGAGTGATGACAAAACTCATCGAGCGCAACACCACGATTCCGACACGAAAATCGCAAATATTTTCGACTGCAGCCGATAATCAACCCAGTGTGGATATTCATGTTCTTCAAGGAGAGCGTGACATGGCTTCAGACAACAAAACTCTTGGACGATTCGAGCTTGTTGGTCTTCCGCCGGCGCAGAGAGGTGTGCCGCAAATTGAAGTGTCCTTTGATATCGATGCCAATGGTATTTTAAATGTTTCAGCAAAAGATTTAGGAACTGGTAAAGAGCAGAACATCAAAATCACTGCGAAATCGGGACTCACTGAAGACGACATCAAGCGTATGGTGAAAGATGCAGAAGAGCATGCTGAAGATGATAAAAAGCGTCGTGAAAAAATCACTGTCGCCAATGATCTTGACAGCCTTATGTACCAATTAGAAAAGACTTTGAAAGAAAATGCGAAAATGGTCTCAGACTCAGATACCAAATCGGCAAATGAATTGATCGTTGAAGGCCGTGCTTTGATTGCAAAAGCAGATTCTACGCCGGAGCAAATCAAAGCCCTTTTTGAAAAAGTGCAAGCTCTTAGTCATAAAATCACCAATGAACTTTATCAGAAAAAAGGCGCTGAGTCTGCCTCAAGCGCACCTGGTGCTGGAGACGGTGCTGGTGGTGGAGGAGCAGCTTCAGGTAAAAAAGATGATGATGTGATCGATGCGGATTACAAAGACGTCAATTAATGCCTGGATTATACCTGGAATGAGTAGCTTGTAGCTTTGATGCAAAAGAGCCATCTGGTAAGGATGGCTCTTTTTATTTCACTCGTTATTTGCCGTGGATCATCGATTCATCAAAATAATATACGCCAGCAAAGCTAATATACGAAAAAGCGTTGCTCACGTTAACGCCCAATTCGCCCATGATAGAAAACTGCTCGTTACTTGGAATTTTCCATTCTGTTCCAGCCGCAATTTGGATGGGGATTGTGGTTGTGTTATCACGAACCAAGACGCCAAAAGGAACCGATGCAAAAAGATTGAGGTTCACGTCTTCGACCTTAGCTTTTTTGCTTACGAGCGGAGTGAATCTGAGATTGAGTTCTGATGAGCCTTGCACGTGCGCATAAATGGCGCCGGTCGTGAAACCGATTGCAGGTTGATGACTGGTGTCTGGAAAAGGGATGTATTTATAGAGGGCGCCGGCTTGAAAGTCGACTTTGCCAAAGCCCATAATTGCCCGCAAATTGGACTCCTCATTGATACCGGCATCAACTCGGCCGACAAGATTGAAGCCGTCATATCTATTTAAAATAACTTGTGGCTCGAGGCTAACGTCATACTTTTTTTCACCTAGAGTGTCTCCGGTATCAAGAGTCGAATAATACGCATGAGCCCTTGGGATCAGTGTAAAACTTAGACCTAAAGTTAGTGAAGTCACTGTGGCTGATAACATCACAATCGATTTCAAGTTCATTGCATTTTTCATAATTGCTCTCCTCGTTTCGCAAATTTGGGCCGCGAATTTGGGCGCCTCAGACTTGAGACATCCTCCTATATCTTTGACAAGGTGGCAATATCTTGCGAAGCTTTTTTCAGTGATAAAAGTTCAGGTCTCACTCGTCATTATAGCTTTGAACGAAGAAGCTGGCATCGCTAGGTGCATCGAATCTGCAAAATGGGTTGACGAAATCATCGTCGTCGATAGCGGTAGCCAGGACAGAACTCAGGAAATTGCGAGAAGTTTGGGGGCGCAAGTCGTCCAAGAAAATTGGCGTGGATATCGTGAACAAAAAGTTTTTGCTTGTAGTTTAGCGAAAAACGATTGGATTTTGTCGCTTGACGCCGATGAGGCTCTGAGTCCAAATCTGTCACAGATCTTACGAGAACTCTGCTCCGGAATTGCTCATCAGTCGACTGATCAGCTGATAAACTTTGATTTCGCGAAAATGGATGGAATTGAGTTTTCACGTCTATCTTTTAATCTTGGCAGGTGGATTGCGCATGGGGGTTGGTTTCCGGATTGGCAACTGAGATTTTTTCATCGGGGGCGGACCCACTGGCAGGCAAGCCATGTTCATGAGCGCGTGCACGCCGCAAATAAAATTCGCCTGAAAGAGTCGATTTTGCACTGGCCCTTTGAATCTTTGAGTGAGCAAATCGCCACCAACAATCATTATTCAAGTCTTGGGGCTGATGATTTGCTGGCGCGAGGGCAAAAATTTTCTCTCGCAAAATTATTTTTCAAACCGGTGTCGAAGTTTCTCGAGACCTATGCGATAAAAATGGGATTTTTAGATGGTCTAGCCGGATTTATCATTTCTGTCGGGGCTGCTTACTCGACCTTTCTCAAATACGCTAAACTTTGGGAGAAGCAAAAACGTGAAAAAGAGAGCTCTTCTCATTCTTCGTATCATCTTGATGCAAGATAAACTTGTTCTCATTTGAGAATGTAGATTTTTTTAGTAAATTTTTTAAAAAAGCCCCAGATTTTTTTGCAATTCATCCGACAGAAAGTTATGGACTTTCAAAATTCAGCGAGCGTTAAGCTTTGGCGAAGTTTATTTTTGATTCAATTTCTATTTTGGTTTTCAATTGACGGCGCATTTGCACAGGAACCGGAGCAAGAACAAGAAAAAGAAGTTTCATGTAACTGCGAGAAGTTTTCTTGTGGCCCGTGCGAGACTGAAATCAATGTCGAATTTTATACGAATAAGTGTGGCCCTCAGTTGTCCAAAATAAAGTCTTGCAAGAAACCTGTGTGTGAACCTGTCGTTGACCAAGACAAATGTTTGGCAAAGCTCAATAAAAAAGAGTCGGGCACGGGATCAACAGACGAGGAGTCTCGTCTGCCTGCTGCGGTCAATCTTAAACCCGATATTGGCTTGATCGAAATAGTAGTTGGCCAAGCCCAGGTGAAACACGAAAATGAAGCTCCACGAGCTTGTGAAAAAGGCGCCAAACTTTATGAAAGTGATCGAATAATCACTCAAGAAAATTCAAAAGTGAAAATTAAGCTCAAAACTGCTGATGAACTCCATATCAATGCAAATTCCAATGTGTTGATCGAACAATTTTTACATCAAGATAGCGACGCCAAAAATCCAGAAGCAAAAAAAACCGCGATAAAATTGGATTTCGGAAAAATCAGAGCGCGAATTATAAAACAGAAATACAATGATCAGGACAATAAATTTGAAATCAGTACAAAAACCGCCGTTGCCGGGGTGCGCGGGACCGACTTCGTGATGAGCTATGACGAAGATGTTAAGTCATCCCAAGTAGAGATGTTGAGTGGAGCTGTCGAAGTGAGCGCACAAAACTCGGGAGTGAGCACAGGTGAGAAGGTATTTGTTTCTGCCGGCCAGAGCTGTGGAGTGGTGATGCGGTCTGAGCTTGCGCAAATCACGCCGCCCAAAGAGCTCGATCCAAAATCTTTAAAATCAATTGACCAGATGACAGAGGTTAAAGATGGCGGTTCTGCGTCTCAAGATTCGGCAGCTCACGCAAAAGATGCAGGCAATATCGGCCAAGTCACTGCTAAAAATTCAGACTCGGTGTGCTCAAATCCAAGTGCTGATTATAAAAAGTGTGCCTGGTTTTGCGAAGGAAACCCGAAGTCACAAAAGAAGTGTCGTACCGATCTCAAGAATGTCTCGTGTGTGCGTAAAATGTGTGGAGCAAACGGTCAGTGGACTCTGCCAAGTCGGATGCCCTCTTCGCAAGGGGGACAATGCGATGGCCAACAGCCGGTGGTCAGGGATTGCGGCGATTTTTGGTAGTCAGGGAGCCAGGAGCCCTAAAAACAGGCGGCTGAACACGCTTTTGCAGTTGCATCTTTGGCCGCCAAATCATATAAAAAACGACTGTAAACTAGCTTGTCTGCTTTTGTGGTGGCCGTAGCTCAGCTGGTAGAGCATCGGATTGTGATTCCGATGGTCGCGGGTTCAAACCCCGTCGGTCACCCCATTTTTAAATACAAAATCGAATGCCGCTGGAAGTTTCAGCGGCATTTTTCATTTAATCTAACTACATAAAATCATTGAAGAGTGCCTGACAGTCAGGCGACGGACTTTTCGCGAAATATTGCGAAATGTGGTGAGTTTGCTTCCTCTATGCTTCTCGTTTGCTTCTTTTTTCTAGGGTGAAAATCGGATGTTTTTAGCCCGGAACCTTCAACTGGCTTGGGGTTCCGGGTTTCTTTTCTACAAGCTAGAAACTGCACTTCTACAAGAAGTGCTTCATTTGACTAAATACTTGAGGAGGTCTTTATGGGACTCGAAAAACTTATCTCTATTGGCGTTGCAATGGCACTTCTGGCGGCCTCAACTGGTCAGCTACCAAAGGCCCTTCTTGCGGTCCATGTCGCGCAATTGCGTCTGATTAAGGCGTCACAGGCTTCGACATGGCCGAAGGCATATTTATTGCCGGAATCAAAGGCCAAAGGGTTCTTTTCAAGGTATGAAGACTAGGGAAATTGAGAGTATAGTAAGATACTTTATTAAATCCATATGTTAGACGGAGAAGCCCTCATGCAGCTTGGACCTCAATACTTACCTTTGAAAATTGAATCAGACATAGAACAAATAGTCTTTACTCCAAATATTACTCTAAGAAGACTTCCCGAAGAAGAGGCATTAAATCTTTTTAATTTGAAGTCTCGAAGTTTTCATTCCGATGGAAGAGTGCATGGTTATGGCTATCGCACTCCAAGATCAGTAGACCCAATTCCAGAGCAGCTTAAGTATTCGCAAATATACTCTAGCAACTATGTATTTGTGGATAATGAAGGAAGAAATTTACATTCACAGTCTCTCGACTCGTTAGTAAGACTATCTTCTCTCGGATGCTCTGGTTTAATGATTGGTTATCAGAAAGGAAGTTCTATTATTTGTTGGCCTTCTCCGTATTGGACAGGACTTCCCTTCACCAAGATAAACCAATCAGAAGAAGGAAGGCTCAAGCAAGTATTTCTGCGCCTTTCTAATCTGTCCCCAAAAGCACAGATGATGCTTGAACGATACAAATTTGCTCTCTCATTCGATAGTATTCCTGATCAAAATCGTTTTATTGATCTGACTACGATCATGGAAATGATTTACATTCCCGAGAAAAGTGGAACGGAACTGAGTTTCAGACTTTCTTTAAGACTGGCAAAAGTAATGAACCAGAAATTTGGCCTTAACTCGAAGGAAGCATATAAGGAAGCCAAAAAGTTATATGGTATTCGTTCTTCTCTTGTTCACACTGGGGTTTCAAAAGCTCTGAATCACGAAATGCTATTTAAACTTTTAGATTTTACGCATAAGTCTTTAGCGCTGTTTATTGATGAGCCCAGTTTATTTGAAGAGGAATCATTAAATGAACTGTGCTTGTAAATAGATTTTTACTATACGTACAAACTACCGCGATTGCGTCAATTCCAATTCTTTGTTTCAAAAAATACTACAGTTCTGATTGGAAACCACTGTGTCTTTATGACACTCCTTGAAAAATTTCCGAAGCTTTCACGTCAAGGGTCTTTGCAACTTTAAATACAGTGGTAATAGGTAGAGCCGCTCCGGTAAATGCGTCCCAAGAATGCAAATTGGGGGAAACGACGGAGCGAATTTCAAATTTCACTTCTTAACCTATTTTAACGTTTTTCATATTCAGAGAATGATATTGTCAGGTCTCAATCTCATCTGCCAGGTGAATCGCAGCTGCTGGAAATAGCCCGAGTGTGGTAATCTGGCGTTGAGCTGTTGCAACATCTGCGGTGAAGAGCACAACGACCAGGTCTTTCAGGGCACGTGTGCAACATACGTAAAAGAGTCGTCTTGTTCTGTCTATACCTGTTTCTTTACCCTCGCGCCTGTTCGCCTCATCTCTGTCTGAGAGCGGTTTGATTCCCAAATATTTCTCATAGGAAAATTGAATGTGCGTACCCTCATCGTCGTCTAGAACAACCAGTACACGTTCAAATTCGGCGCCCTTGACTCCCTGTTGTGTCGAAAATGGTGAGTCATCGTTTACATAGTCGTAGTAACCCCAGAATTGCGCCGCCGGACAGGCCAGGAAGGCATCCATGGCAGAAACTTCCTTAGAGAGTTCCTCGCCGTCATCCTCTTCTTCAGTCTCTTCGGTACTGTAGCCATTCTCTGTTTCGGTATTAGCTGGCAAGTCTAAGTAAGAGAGCACCCTCGGGTCGAGCGCGATTACGTTCGATTTATGCACATAACGAAGAATATCGGCATTGGTCGCTCTCGATGTTGGTTCCATCATCTGCTGAAGCGTTTCCGTAAATCGTCGCAATTCACCAAGCCGCTCCGCTACGTTAACTCCGTTCAATTTGTCACGAGCTAGCAGTGGCGATTGATTTCGAAGAACTTGCATCGCCTCGAACTCGTTACCTGTCTTTATCGCACTTACCAGTGGTAGGACGAATTTTCCAAATGGACGTACTGGCCATGCGGTCCCATCCAGAAATCCATTCTTGAATTTCTCTGGGGCCTTATCATTTAGGGATGCGTATAAATCGCCAAACCCCAGGCGATTGGCAGCCATTCGGTGGACTATAACCAGAAGTTTCACCGCTTCATTTCCCACATCTGAGCGCCATGCTTGATCGCCAGTTCTCTCGGCAGCCCACGCACGAACCTGGGCGATTCGTTGATCCCGTCTCTCACCTATTGGAAGGATAAAAACATGTGCGCTGCCAGGAACACTAACTAGAGCATTTTCCGGCCCTGTCATCCGACCCCGTGTTTGAACTAGGCCGTCTCCATCCTTTCGGATCGCATTGGCGACATCGAGAACCGTCGAAGGACACCGGAAATTTTCTGGTTTTGCTATGTTCGCCCACCCCGGCCTCGTGGGAATTGCGCCGATCCCTGTTGGGTAAATTCGCTGCATTGGATCGCCGAAAAATCCGATACAGAAGTGATCTCCTAGCTCCTCGTCAACTGCCGTTAGAGCGGCTACTACATTCTCCGCTGTATCCTGACTCTCATCTACAAAAAGAAACGGGTATTGCTGGGCGAGAAGGCTTCTCATTAGAGGGCGTTCGACAATGAGCTGAGGTACCATCTTAATGATGTCGTCATGACCGAGGATGCCATTCACATAGTCACTGCCAGTTCCGTAAGTAAACGAACGGACTTGATTAATTTGCGTCCTCTGCTGCTCATAGCGAGCTATGTCTTTCTGATTTTTGTCACGCGTGCGCTGTTGGACACGCGGTCCGAAATTCGTAGCAGTATTTCTTAGCTCGTGCAATTTTTCGTCAATCCTGTTCGAAACCCACGCTGAGATATCCGATTGGAAGGGCCGAACCACTGACCACAGAAAGCTGTGAATGGTTGAAACGTGAACGAGAGGATTGTTTCCTACGTCCGTCCAAATCTCCCCGGCCGCGATGTCTGTATATGTGATGCACGCGACCTTCTGTCGGCGCAGTTTCAGTCTGTCGCCATGCTTGCGGAGGATTTCAGTGAGCCCTTTAATTAAAGAAGTGGTTTTCCCCGATCCGGCACCGGCGATCATCAAGAAACTTCTGGGCGGTACGGAGTTTAGACAACGATAAAGCTCTTGGTCAGCTTCCGTATCTTTTTGTTGAGCGCGGCTACTCATTCCACCGCCGCAGCGACCGTTGCAGTGTCGCCTGTTGGGAGCGCCGTGGTCTCTGGTGGTAGCGTAGGCTGCTCGAGAGCGACAACGCTGTCAAGCCACCTCAAACCCTCTTTGATATAAAGAGGTACATTCCAATCAGCTGGGACTTTGGTGAGAACTCCTAATGCGAATTTAGTTTTATCAAACGACTTCCCACTCACACGTTTGTGAAGGCCGGTCGCAAGATCATTCGGTTCCGCAAGTTCACCACGAAGCTTTAGGCCAATGAGTCGCTGGTCAGTAGCCTGGCACCATACTGCGTTTTCAAGTCCGAAAGCTTCTTCCAACGTTCGTCGGCATATGCGCACCGTTGCTCCGTTCCACGTCACGTCCGTCGGGATCTGATAGGCTACACGAACTTTAAAGCCATAGCCTCCAGCGGCCTCTTGAAACTTTTCAGCTTCGGTTGCTGTGAGCAATTCGGCAACAGTCTGCTTCTTGGGCAGCCATTTTATTAAAGTCTGATTCGAAGTAAGACTATCTGGATCGGACGGCAAGCATGTTTTGCCAAACTTTTTCACAGGTGGCTGATCTACTTCGCCATTCGGAACTTCAAATTCCGTATCCTCATCCTCGTTCTCGTCGGCAACAGCCACAGCCTTTACGCTGTCTAAGTCCGTGATTACGAGCGCAACAAGCCCAAGGAATTCGATCAGCGACTTGAAGCAATGTCCAAAGGCGCCACCGACCTCCAAAATCGACAGGCAGGCCGACCTTAGGGCGACAGCCTCCTTCTCTATCATTGCAGGAAGCAAAAGTCGCTCGACATTGCCTTCGACCAGAATAGCCGCATCCGCAAAAAATAGGTCGCAATGTGTAAGCTTCAAATATCTTTGAAGGAAGTCACGCTCGTCCGGATTTCGACTGTAAAATGCCGAGAGATTCAAAACTTCAGTCGTCTGTTCACCGGCAATATTTTGTCTTCGGAAATATCGGATGGGTTGGAATCCACGTTCGTAGAGGATGTGAGGAGAATGGGTTGTGACAACTGTCTGGCTATGAAAAGCGCCACCGCCCTCGGCGCCATCCTTTAAGAGTTCGAGAATATTTCGAATGAAAACCTGTTGAAGCTGTGCGTGAAGATGTGCTTCTGGCTCTTCTATGAACATCAGATGTAGAGGAGCGCGCCGTTCTTTGTCAGCGATCCATCTGGCATGAAGATCAAGTATCTCTACAACCATATAGATGAGATTCTTGAAGCCAAGGCCATTGTAACTATCCGGAAGCCTAAGCGCCTCCACACCATCACCCAAAACATAGTGAATGCGAGCATCTTGGCTATTCATGATTGTAGCAGGGTTAAGAGCTGATTTGATCTCTAAACGAGGATTATGAAGGCCCGGATAACCGAGCCTGGAGAGGCGGCCAAGTGTGTCCTTAAACACGTCCGCTAAATGTTCATTTAGGCCTGTTTCAGAGTCGAATAAGGCTCTCAATGCCTTGTGATCTTCTTGTCGCTGGTTCAGGTTCCGCTTATAGAACTTGCTCAATCGCCTAGAGAGATCTTCGGATCGGCCTGGTCCCGCTCCCGTGCCAGATGCCGGATCAGCCAGATGCCGTTGGGCGCTGAGGTTATCGACCTTGATGATGGATTTCAAGATCGCTGCGCCGCCGGGTTCATTGCCAAGCAATAGCGGCTCGTATCCCTCTCGAGGTTTGTGAAGGTCATCGACCTGAGCTCGGTCGAGAACATAGTACTTAAACTCAAACTCACTATGTAGTTCGTTCTGAAGATAGTCAGTAAGGCTTTTAGGCCACGGGATGTACTTATCATTTTCTCTTCTCTCTAAGGCTGCCGCCTTTGCTTGGGCTTCGGTTCGGGACAAGCGGAATTTCTTCAAAAGCTCCTGAGAGTTGTGTGCGGCAAATTCAATCCGAATACCAACTTGGGTCCCGCGCCAAGCAGTGCTCGGTAAGAGCGGTATCACGAGATATAAATCAGCCGCGGCTACCTCAAACCACAGGTCCAAACTGATCGAAGGCAGTTCCGGCGGTTCCGTACCTATCTCGGCCTGATTGCCGAAGTCGTCAAATTCTTTCCAGCAGGTAGAGCTAAAGTCGTAGAGAGAAAACTTCTCCTTTGATGCAGATACAAATGAGTGAACAGCATGTGTCGCCGATGTCTTTCCACTATTATTCGATCCGACGAAGATTGAAATATCTGAAGCAAGCTCAATGTGAACATCGCGCAATCTTCGGTAATTTCTTATTCTATATGAATGAAGGTGCATGTTTTTTTGTTTCCCAGACATTCAACCTAAACAAAGTTTTAATAATTATCTAGTTATAGTAGAGTGCAATAACAAAAACCGGACTCATAACGGCGCTGACATCAGCTGATTTTAAGTGACACTTTTAAGAAAGCGATATCTCTAAATCCCTGAACCCTTTGGTTAGTGTTTTTCAATATTTAAAACATTTTTGAGAAAAGTCTTGAAAAAGTTTATCGAGAGACCGAGGTCGTTTCTCCTTGGCTGCAATCTGCCTTGGTTGATTAAAGTCTGCTTTCTTTTTGCCCGACCTACGTCCTAAAATTTTCTCGTCTGTAAACACCACGAAGAAATCGGTTTCCAATGGGATCCGTGCTGTAACTTAGTAAAACTATCAAGGATAGGTTTTATGCGACTACAAGATCATTTTGCTCATTCCCCATTTCACAAGAAAGTAATGCAACCGATTCTGAGCAATGCCAAGACGACGGGACGCTTCAGCTCTGGAGCCAGAATCATTAATGGCCTTGATGACCATTTGCCTTTTGATTCCATCGGTATGCTCGTCGATTTCATCCATGGTCACGGGATTTGAGTGATGTGACTTCTCGCCGAGACTGGAATCCAAATCACTCGCTTGAATCAAGTCAGACTCGCTTTGGACAAGGTGGCGCTCAACAACGGAGCGAAGCTCGCGAATGTTGCCGCGCCAATGATATGCCTTGAAAACTTCCAGACACCGCTTTTGAAATCGCTTGAAAAATCCATTTTCCTTACAAATCTCTTCGGTAAAGAAGGCAACCAGCGGTTCGATATCGGCAGGGCGATCTCGAAGCGGAATAGTTTCGATGATGATATTATTCAAACGATAGTAGAGGTCTTCTCGAAAGGCGCCATCTTCCACCATCTTCTTTAAATTCTTGTGAGTGGCCGCAACAATACGCACATTAACCGATACAGGCCGGTTGGAGCCAATGGGATTAATTTCTTTTTCTTGAAGGACCCGAAGGAGTTTCACTTGCAAATCAAGGCCGAGATCACCAATCTCATCTAAGAAAATAGTCCCGCCATCGGCCAGTTGAAATTTTCCACGCTGATCTTGGGCCGCTCCAGTGAAGGAGCCTTTTTTGTGTCCGAAGAGAGATGAGTCCAGCAAGTTTTCTGGCTCGGCTGCGATGTTGACGGTAACGTAGGGACCACTTTTACGATCACTTGCATCGTGCAGGGCTTGAGCCACAAGTTCTTTCCCCGTTCCGCTTTCTCCCGTGATGAGCGTCGTCGCCTGAGTGGGGCCAATTTTTTTAATCTGCCTGCAAAGTTCAACTAACTGATCTGATTTACCGATCATCCCAAACTCTTTGATGAATTTTTCTTTTTCGTCAGGATTAAAATCCGATTTATCTATAGCTTTGTAGAGGCGATCATACTGTTCACAAAATCCGGCGATTGAAGAGAGCAGAACATCATTCTCAGCATTCTTATCCAAAAAATCTACAACGCCAGATTTGAAATTTTCTCGCATGACTTGGCGGGTGTCATCCATAGAAAAAGCCAGAATCTGCTGATTGGGTTTAATTTTTTTGATTTCCTCGACAGCCTGGGCACCCGTCATTCCGGGCATGTGATAGTCCATCAATATCAGTGCATAATCTTTTTTGGCATTTTTCACAGCACGAATGGCATCGAGTCCGTCACTGGCAACAGACACCTGGTAACCTGCTTGAGTCAAAAGAGCCTTGTTGATGCTCTGATTCTCTTTATCATCATCGACAATTAAAAGCTTGTAACTCATAACGCCACCTCTGCTCTTGGGAAGGATAGTTTGATCGAGGTGCCCTTTCCAATTTCGGAATGAAGAGAAATCAATCCACCATAATGCTCGCAAAGCTGTTTCACCACAAAAAGACCAAGCCCGGTGCCTTTGCTGCTCTTCGTAGTGAAGTCAGGTAAAAATATTTTATTTTTGACCTCATCGGAAATTCCAGAGCCCTGATCTTCTACCGTAAGATGAACATTTTGTTTATCTCCAGTGGCTCTGATTGTGATGACCCCTTCTTCATGGGAGGCGTGAATACTGTTTCCAATAATATTTTCAACCATGCGGCCCAATATCGGTGACGGAATACGAATAAGGCAGTCATCTTCTATTTCTGGCAAAAATTCAATTTTCTTGTCAAGAGCATCGGGATCAAA
>Ga0207070_1196_pt1 | contig 14168 bp, 11 predicted proteins | sample Alteio_BWMinHeat_92_FD_153591 | JGI IMG/M metagenome (GOLD analysis project Ga0207070, IMG submission 153591) | Enriched cells from forest soil in Barre Woods Harvard Forest LTER site, Petersham, Massachusetts, United States -... | ecosystem: Environmental > Terrestrial > Soil > Temperate forest >...
CCCAACCCTTCTCTTTAGCAATCATTTTGCTATAGTACGGGCATCATGGACATTGAGTCTAGATATTTTGCCTTCCCAGAGCTTGGGGTGTTCCAGGCAGTGGTGGCGCGGTTCTTCGATCCGCTGGGATACCGGGTCCGTCATGAGCTCTCCGATACGTTTTGGATGGCCCGCTGCCCTACTTCGATTGCGGTGGGCAGCGCAGATGCCGAGACCTTGAAAAGCGTCTACCGGGCCATGGGAGGCAAGAGAATTCCCCGGGTCGTTTTCTTGCGAGAGGATGATGATCCGGCATTGCTAAGGAAACGGGCTTTCGTGATCCGCCGGGAAGGGCGCTCCTATCTGGTGATAAACCCTTGGCTGTATTTCCCAGCCCAGGGATGCTGGACCGCTACTCAGAAGGAGCAGTTGGCGGACGGACTCAACTTTGAGCTCTTGATCTGGTTGCTCTACCTTCGCCAGCGGAAGACAAATCCCTTGCTCTGTATATTCGAGTGGATGGTTCACGCTGCTTGGAACCTGTGTGTCCACATGATCGAGCAGTGCAAAGGGGAAGAGATGGATCGCGAGGAGTTCCGGCGAAAGGCAGAGGCCCTCTACCGTGAACGCTTTAACCTGCGGTGGCGACGGGTAGGGGTTGACCTGAGCAAATACACTAACCTGCCCCGTTGCATTGATATTGCTGTGACCGGCCTCTAGGGCCGGCCTTTTCTTTCCGTCAGAGGTGGATAGGGAGTATACTAAGGATGTCATACCAATAATCCCTGTTTTTTCATGCGTACGAAAATAGTTGCCGGCAACTGGAAGATGAATACAACTGCCGCCGATGCCCACGTGTTGGCGACCGGCATCCGGAGTGGCGTTGAACATATTGAGCGGATTGAAACCATTATTTGCCCACCGAGCATTTGGCTGGGTGTCTTGGCGCACGGGGTAATTCAGCGTGGCCAGTACCCGCATCTCCATTTAGGCGCCCAGAACATGTACTTCCAAGAAACCGGTGCCTACACGGGTGAAATTTCTCCCCTTATGGTGAAGGAAGTCGCAAAATATGTCATCGTCGGCCATTCTGAGCGCACACATATCTTCAGGGAAGATGAAGAACTGATTAACCATAAAGTGCAGGCTGCTTTTGCTCACGATATAACGCCCATCCTCTGTGTAGGGGAAGAGGAGCAATCAGCGACATCCAAAGAAACGGTGATCCGGGAATTGAAAAAACTGATTGACGGCCTTGAACTGGCTGATGTAAAAAAATTGGTCGTTGCGTACGAGCCAGTTTGGGCAGTGGGGACGGGGAAGGCGGCAACGCCAGCGTACGCCGAAGATGTCATTGTGCATTTGCGCACGATCCTTCCTGAAGAAACACGGGTCTTGTACGGGGGCAGTGTCACCGAAGAAAACGCCCGGGGCTTTTTAGCCCTTCCAGATTGTGATGGCTTCTTGATTGGTGGTACATCCCTCAAACTCAAACCATTCCTGACCGTTTGCCAATATGCTGATGATGCAGCCCAAGCGGGCGGTCACCGTTCACTTCATAACTAAGTCATTTATATGCCGATGAAAGACCTCAAGTCAGTTGATCTCAAAGGGAAGCGCGTTTTGTACCGGGCGGCCTATGACATGCCGATGAAAGACGGTGTCATCCAGGATGACTTCCGTATTACTTCAACCTTTCCAACCATCGATTATCTCATCGAAAAAGGTGCCAAGATTGTCATCGCCAGTTATATGGGACGGCCTGAGGGAAAATATGTGGCTGAGCTTGACCTCCGTCCGGTGGCGGAGAAAATTGCCGACCACTATCCTGACCATGTCATGCATTTGGCTCACAAAATTGATGACCCAGAAGTGAAAAAGGTGGTAGATACGATGGCTGAAGGCGATATCCTGCTCCTTCCAAACGTACGTTTTTATCCCGAAGAAGATGAGAACGACGAGCAGTTTGCCAAGCTGCTTGCTTCCTTTGGCGATATCTTCGTCAACGATGCCTTTGCACAAGACCACCGGGAGAATGCTTCGATTGTCGGCCCGCCAAAGTTCTTGCCAAGCTATCCCGGTTTCCTTTTGCAAAAAGAGCTGGAACACCTGGGGCACCTTCTAGACAAACCATCCCATCCTTTCGTTGTCATTATGGGTGGCGCCAAAGTGAGTGACAAAATTGAAGTCATGAAGCAACTTGGCAAGGTGGCTGACAAGATCTTGATTGGTGGTGCGATGGCCAATACATTTTTACTGGCCAAGGGTGAAAAAATAGGCGCTTCCAAGGCGGAAGCCGACAAGGTAGATGTCGCTAAAGACCTGATGGAAGCATTCGGTGACAAACTAATTTTGGCTGAAGACTACGTGCCGGATGTTGAGGGGGAAGACCAGGAACATTTTCAATACCTGGACATTGGCCCTAAGGCAATCGAGCAGTTCAAAATGCATCTCAAAGACGCGGAAACTATTTTCTGGAACGGTTCACTTGGGCATACCGAAGATGCGAAGTACGCCGTGGCAAGCCAGGCCATTGCCGAATACATTGGCAGCCTTAAGGGTGTGACCTCGGTTGTAGCGGGCGGCGATACGGTTGAAATGATTACCCTCCTCAAGCTTCATGACAAGTTCACCTTTATCTCCACGGGCGGTGGCGCAGCGCTGGAACTCCTGGGCGGTAAGGTACTGCCAGGCATCAAAGCCTTGGAAGACAACACGGTTGAGTAAAATCTCTGCTCTACGATCACCCTAAGAGATAAAAATAAGACCGACCCCCGGGGGTCGGTCTTGCGAACTCTAGCTGCACATTTCCAACAGTTGGCGGAAACTAAGCGCTCGGCGCTCGGCGTCGATTGGTATTCCTTGCACCCCGAGAATGGTACATAGCTTGCCTTCGGAGTTGTAGGCAGCAGCGTAGCCTACTTCGCTTGTCACTTCTTGAGGAAAGTCGGGGCGGTTATGCCACCGTAGGTAGAGTTGGAACTCCTCTCCTGGTAGTATGGGCCGTCGAGGCAGGGTGCTTCCTCCCTGGAGCAGTACGCCGCCACACTTTCCCCTGCTAGTGGGACAGAGTTGCGCTGTCAAGAGAAGCGCCAGGAGCTGGGCCGCCGGCTCCCCAAGGTTGAAGCCTGGTACGACTGCCTCACCAAGGAAATGTCCCGGGCAAGATGCCGGATTGACGATAATCATCGCCCGCGCACTGCTGTTCTGAATATCGAGCTGGGCGGTGCGGATATGCTGCTGCTCGGGTCCATAGAACGGAAGGAAGTCAGCGTAAATTTCCGTTCGGTCGATTTTCCACGCCTGGCCAGGGGTTACGTCGAAGGGGAGCAACTCACCTGGGGCGAAGGGAAAGAAGCGGTCGCGCGTAGCGCACCTGAAATCGCGGTCAACTTTGTCAACAGGTATACTGTACATAATACTGCGCAGTACTATATCAGGTTTTTCAGTATTTATCTAGTCAAAAAGAAAAAACCGGCCACCAAGGCCGGGGTTCGGATAAAGGGATCCATGCTCACCAATTTGCCCAGAAGCATGACCGGGCTCCTTCGTAGATGGCGACAGAGCGTGTCCACTCGTGATCCTGGTCGGTGAGCACGACACAGGTATAGAGTCCATCTTCGTACCTGGTTTTTTCGACTCGGTGCGTAGCTGGGTTGCGATCGGGTAAATTGTGTGTCTGGCTTTGAAGCCGCAAGGCAATCCCAACGGCGTTCATTGAAAGTTGCCGGGCGAGGGAGCTGCCACCCCCCTCTTTTCTTTCTCTTTCATCGCCGGTGTGGCGAAAGAGAATGAATACAGTCGCCGAATCTCGGAAGGTCGCAATGTCGCAGACCTCCAAGTTATCAGGCGCACGGTAGTTGAGCGAGGAAAGGTCGCCGATACAATCGCGCACGGCTCCCTTGCTGGGGGCTGAGGTGACGGCCCCAAACATGCGGGCGATTTCTCTGCTGGTTTTATCCAGGGCAGGACCGGCTTCTAAGAAGCCGGGAAAAGCTTTCTGTGCAATTCTCATATTTCTCCTAGGTACATTCCACAGCACCATAAACAAACAGATGCCCGGGGCACCCTAAGGAATCCGTAGAATAGTTACCATTAATCATATTCTAGCCAAATTGTCTAGTCTCTGCTAATCTGGACAGGCACAAATTTAAATCAGGTACCCCGTATGTTGTTGAAAAAGAAAAACCTTCCCCATTCCCGTCTCGAGCTTATAATCAAGGTGGATGCCCAGGCATTCCGTCATGCCTTTGATGCCGAAACCGACACTGCTGGTGCTGACCTAAAAATCGAAGGCTTTCGCCCTGGCAAAGCCCCACGTGCCAAAATTGTCGATCGCATTGGACGGGACCGCTTGGAAGTGGCAGCGCTTGACCACGCACTTTCTGAGGTCTATCAGCACACTTTGGCTGAGAACAATATCATCCCAGTTGAAGGTCCAAAAATTGAGGTAAAAAGCTTTACGCTTCCAGGGCCTGATACAGCTGATGACGTCGAAGTGGCACAGTTTGTTGCGGAAGTCGATGTCCTTCCAGAGGTGACTATTGAGGGTTACAAAAAAATCAAAGTCAAGCCACCAAAAGAGGTGGTAGTTGAAGAGGAAGAAAAGCAGAAGGTGCTCGATGAACTCCGCCGCCAACGGGCAACGCTTATTGAAGCGGCGGAAGGTACCAAAGCAGTCAAAGGAATGTGGCTTGACATCTACTTCAAAGGCTCCATAGACGGCGTGGCCCGTGAAGACATGCAGACCGACCACCATCCCCTTGTGTTAGGCCAGGGGAACCTGATCCCTGGTTTTGAGGAAGAGCTCGAAGGCATGAAACAGGGGGAGGAGAAGACGTTCAAGGTTACGTTTCCCAAGGATTACCATGCTGAAGCGTTACGTTCGAAAAAAGCGGAATTCACGGTACGCATCAATGAGTTGAAAGATATGGTATTGCCGGTGGCCGATGATGAATTTGCCAAGAACTTTGGCTTGAAAAATTTTAAGGATTTGCAAGAAACGCTGGAGAAAAACCTCAAGGCTGAAAAAGAAGAAGGCCGTCAGCGTGAGTTAGAAGAGTTGGTCCTCGAAGCGTTGCTCAAGGTTGCCAGGTTTGAAGTCCCACAGTCCCTGGTTACCCAAGAACAAGCCCGGTTGTTTGAGGAAACCAAAGAGCGGTTTATCCGTATGCAGGTGGATTGGAACCAGTATCTGACCGAGACTGGCAAGACTGAAGATGCGCTGCGGGAAGAAGTTAAAGACCAGGCAGAAAAGAATGTCAAAATTGGTCTGGCACTGGGCAAGGTAATCCAGGCGGAAGGGATCAAGGGCTCCGATGGCCAAGCAATGCGCCAGGCGATGGATAACTTAATTGCCATCGCAACGGGCAAGTAGGCAACAGGCGTGGGCATTAGGCAAAATGTAAAGTACTCTTTACATTTTTGGAGGATCGTTTTATAGTGAGGCCACCATTTCTAAATTATTGCATATGTCCTACCTAGTCCCAACCGTGCTCGAGAAAACGCCCTTTGGTGAGCGCGCATATGACATCTACTCCCGCCTTCTCAAGGACCGGATTATTTTCCTTGGTGGCGCGATCAATGATGACGTTGCTAATTTAATCAATGCGCAGCTGTTATTTTTAGAAGCAGAAGATCCGAAAAAGGATATCCAGGTTTATATTAATAGTCCTGGTGGCTCAGTTGATGCCGGCATGGCCATTTATGACACCATGCAGTATGTAAAGCCGGACGTCTCGACGATTTGCGTTGGCCTAGCGGCATCGATGGGTGCCTTCCTACTGGCAGCGGGTAAGAAGGGGAAGCGCGTTTCCCTGCCGAATTCCCGCATCCTCATCCACCAGCCACTTGGCGGGGTAGAGGGGCAGGCGTCCGATATCAAAATCCACGCTGAGGAAATCCTGCGGACCAAAGAACACTTGGCACGTATTTTGGCGGCAAACACCGGCCAACCGTATGACAAAGTGGACAAAGATACCGACCGTGACTACATCATGACGGCGGAGCAGGCAAAAAAGTACGGTGTCATTGACTCGGTCATTGCCCACAGCGCGTAAGTCCCGACACTAAATACTCTGGCTTCTGGTCAGAGTATTTATTATACTGAAAGGTATATGAAAGGCTGGGCAATTTTTACTGCGCGCGTGCTCTCCCTTCTTGTTGTGATTGTTTTTGTAAGCCTCGTCGGGCACGACATGCTTATGCCCTGGTCATTACAGACGACAACAAATACTTGTGGTGGCGCTACTCCCCAAGAACAGGTATCTTCTGCTCAAATTTCCCTCACTTCTCCTCAGGCACGGGCCGGCGCCCCCTTTGGGTTTTCTCTGGTGAGCACTGCGGGTCCACCGAGTGGTTTTCAGGTTTGGTACCTGCCAAAAGGGGCGGGCGGCAGTGTGTCTTCGGCATACTTAGATGCCGTCGGAGTGCTTGTGGCAGATGTCCAGGTACAAGGGTCGGGAAGGGTTAGCTGGACACCTCCGGCTGCCTTGCCAGCCGGCGATTATGCCCTCGTGCCGTATGAAAAGGAGGCGAATACGACAGTGAGCCGTGGCCAGGCTGCGGTCATTGCCATGCAAGGGTATGTAAAAGACGTCTACCTTATTCCGGGAGCAGTCCAAACTGATCAGTCAGATACTATCACCACAACCCCGGTTTTACATACGGCGGTGTACGCCACAAACCCAGATATCGTTGACCATACGGTAACACTTGATTGGGCGGTCAACGACCCGCTCCAACCAACCCTGGCCACCACTCACCAAACGGCAACCTACCTTATTCCCGCCGGTACGAAGGGCCAGGAGATAGACGCCTACATTCCCAGGCGTGCCCTTAGTTTGACCAATGTGGCAATCACGCTTACGGATGGCCAATTTAGCACAACGGAAACCTTCACAGAACCAGGCATTATTAGCCCTCAGATTTTGCCAGTAGTAGAAAATAGCAGCGCCCAGGCTCTGCCACTGCAGACATCCTATGCCATATCCCTTTGTTCAGCCTATAGGGGGCAGACAGCTTTTCAGCCCGGTAAAGTTGTGGTAGGCGGCCAGACATATACATTCGATATGAGCACCGCCAACCAAACAAGTGAGCTTACAAAGGTACGTTATCTGCTACCCATCACCACTCCTGTCGCAATGATGGTTTACGAGAGCGGTGGGCAGGTCCAACAAGTGTCAGTGCCGATGGAAAGCCAGTCATGGGCAGGGTTTAGTATCGCACTTGTAGCCTGTATCTTGGCGATCCTCATCCTTGCCTTCATGCATCACCGACGAATCCGCTATCAAGAAAAAAGTATGAAGCCTATCCTTACAAAGTGTATTTTTGGCGCTTTGGTCATTGCCGGATGGTTCTTTGTGGTGGCGCTTACACCGCCAAGTGTCCACGCCGATTTTAACGCTTGCCTAACTGCTACACCCGCAATGAGCCAAGATGCTGGCCGGTTGCTTTTCCGAAGCGATTGGACGTTTTCAATTCCCACTGCGACGAGTAACTGCGCGGTTTCTGGGACAAGCCCCCAAAATGCAGCGGCCCCAAATGAACTTTCTGGCAACCCAGTCAAAGACTTTCTCTGCGGATACGGTTTGACCTACGTTCCTTCGAGCACTGTCTGTTACGAAAACTGGGTCCTTGGTGTGCAGGACATCTATAACGTTGTGAACGTGCAGAGCGGTTCATATATGGCCCCGACTGACCACCTAAAGGTAGGTGACTCTATCCGGATACAAATAGACGGGCTGACAGAGTACTATCGGCACTATTCGAACGCCGGTGACTATCTCAACATGGCAGCAGGCAGCTATACCAATGTCTACCCCGGGTACGGTACCTTGCCCGCGGGAAACAACCGGCGCTGTCCGCCAGGTGGATCGGCACCAGCCTGCAATGGGGCTGAGCCACTTTCCTATCAAAGCCAAGCAGATGGCAATTACTTATGCTGGGGAGTGACCCTAGCTGAGGTGCAGGCATGCACACGCGTTGGCACTGGGCAAAACCTCAGTGACGCCTACACGGTTACGCCTGATGGCAACTGGTCGATTACAAAAAATGCTGACTATTACACGCTAACTGCCCTGAAAGCTGGGACAGACCGCTTCTCCATTTTTGACTCTGGCCATTATGTCGCAGAACATACTTTCCTTGACCTGCGTTTTTACTCGAACCCGTCGTTCAATGCCTTTATGCTCAGTGGTGGCTTAGTGGCAAATATATCAATTGCGGTCGATTCCAGCCCAACCCTGGATAATCCGCCGACTACACCAACCCTTTCCTGTAGCCCAGGCACGGTGACTACTTTCCAAAATTCCAATGCCACCTTTCAGTCAAGTGATCCCGATGCCGGGGACTCAATCCGTTATGAAATTGACAGTGATTACAACGGTTCAACATTTAATCCCACAACCTATTTGCCCGTCTCCGGCTATTCTAGTGACTATACGGCCAAAACCTTGCCGTTCCAATGGGCAACCACGGGTACGAAGACAATCGCCATCAAAGCCGAAGACAGCTTCCATAGCTTGTCTGGCCTGGCGACCTGCACGGTTACGGTGACATCGACCCAAACCGATACCACCCCTAACTTGCAAATTGCCACCGATGCCGGGGCAACCCAGTATACCGACCAAACAACCTATTACGATTTCCCGCAAGACAAGTGGGGCCCGACAGCCGCCGGTATTACTATTCCTGCCCGTTACATCGGGGCCAGTGCGTATCAGAGTTGTGTTATCACGCCGTATCCAAAAGGTAACCGGGGTAGCCAACCAAATAGCCCAACATTTACGACCAGTTGGGATTCTTGGCCGACGTTTTCTTCCCAGCCTTCCTACGTTGCCGTGCCGGGAGGGTTGCACCTGGTGGGGGCCAGTGCAACTGTCCCTTCAGTAGGTACAACCTATACCTTTAATTTTCAATTTGGCTGTGGCTCTTCTGCGCTGACCAGCCAAGGTTCTTTTTACGGGTCGGCTGATATCCAGACGATTGTCGTCCGCATTGCAACTGGCTCTACTGCTCCCTCGGTGCAACTTACCGTGGCACAGCAGGGAAGTGCGCTACAGGAGTATAACCAGGCAAACAACCCCTATGTTTTCCCCACGAACCTTGCCTCTTCTGGTGCTGACACCGCCACCCACCTTGACCTTGGCTGGGTGGCCAATGGGGTCACCAGTTGTACCTTTACGCGCAATGACACCACTGGCGAACAGGGGACGGTGAGCCGTTCAACCTGGGGATGGAATGGCTCACAAAGTACGACCAGTATCTTTACTGGTACTGATGATACCGATATGAGCTTTTTGGCTTCCGAAGCACAGCCCAGTTATACCGCTATCTATGCGGTCAATTGCCAGAGTACCCAAGGGCCGGTCAGCGACGTCGCCTTTGTCCAGTTCAAGCGTTCAGCATACAATGCGCAGAATACCGTCGTACAGGGGACTGTCTTTAACGATGCCGGTGGCACGCTGGGTGTGCAAGATGCTGGCGAGGCCGGGATAAGCAATCAACAAATTACCGTCACGATCAATGATTACTCTGGCGGGCCCACCACGTATACAGCGACAACTGATGGCTCTGGGCATTACAGCCTTACCTTTACACCGACCCTAGCCCAAACCCAGGGCCTGATGACAATTCAGCTGACTACCGCTTTGCCGAATGGCTGGGTGTATACCTACCCGCTGCAGGGGGTGTACACCAACTACCTCTTTAGTAACGGCCAGAGCTATACCTATAACTTTGGGATTCGCAATGGGCAATTTGCCTATAGCACGGCCTATGGGAAAGTGTATAAAGATACCAACAATAATCAGGTTATGGATGGGAATGAGCAGGGTATTGGCAATATCCAGCTCCAACTTCAACGGGTGACAACCTACAGCTCCGCACCGACAACGGTAGAAAACCTGCAAACCGTCACCTCGGCTTCTGATGGAAGCTATTCCGTAAGTACCTTTGTCACGAGCCCTCCGGTGGGAGCAACGAATGTTTTTTACCAAGTGCACATTGTCGCCTTGCCAGGACCAGAATGGGAGTATTCTTCGCCGATCAATGGCATTGGTATTTTTGATGCCGTACCGAATACCCAAAACCAGATTAATTTTGGCTTAATCCCACCAGTAACCATTTACGGGACGGTTTTCTACGACGCAAACGGCAGCGGGCTTCCAGCCGGGCAGTCCCCGATCAGCGGAGTGAATATCCAGGTATTTGATACAACCCACAATACGGCTGCCTCAGTCTATAACCTGGCGACAGGCAGCAGTATCCCGGTGACATCGGTAACAACGGCCGCTGACGGTTCCTATTCCTTGGCCCTTTCGCCAACAACCTACGGGGATACCATCGAAGTCCGTCAATCAACGCGGAGCGGGACCTATGCCTATTGTACGAACCCTGCCGAGGGCAGCGCCCCGGCGCCCGATACAAACAAGTACTGTGAATATACACCCGAACTGATCAGCACGGCCTATGACCAGAAAATCCCCCGCAGCTTTGGCAATAGTAATTCGCCAACTTCTTCGGTCAATATAGTTTCTGGCCGCGTATATATCGACAATGATGGTATCCCAGGTTTTGGGAGCTCAGACACCCCACTCGCCAATGTCCAAGTAGGCATTTATGACCAAAATAACCCCACCCTGGCTATTGCCCTGATGAGCACAGATAGTACAGGCGCTTACTTTTACGCCGTATCCAAGAATTCGGCCCAGTACAACGCCTTGTTGGGGCATAAGTTAATCATTAAGCAGACACAGCCGAATGGATACGTATTCGTCAATCCTTCGGGAGGTGAGTATCAGCCGGCTGACTTTAACGGCAATCCGTTTGTGGGGTATGATTTTACCGATGCGGTAGATACCGGTGGCGGTGGCACACCACCTAACAATGACACAGGCATATTCTGTAGCGGCGATTAATATGATGCATATCCCAAAATACAAAGCGTTTACGATTATAGAACTGCTTACCACTATGGTCATTTTGGCAATCATCACGTCACTTGTGGTAACTGATTTCTCGACGGCACGCCGGACGGCCCGGGATAGCCGGCGTCGTGACGATGTGCAAACCATCCTGAATGCCATGAACCAGTACTATGCCAATAATGGCACATCGTTGATTGAAAATACCGATCCTAAGACGAAGGCTAAGATTGCTTGTGGCGTGCCGAGCAATACCGACCCGACCCAAATAGTCAGTCCTTCAGCCGGATGCGTCGGGGCACTCGGTCGTTCCTATGGCAAGGTCAGCCTTGAAGGTTCCAATATCAACCAAGTGATTACTACGGGCTATGGGAGCGCTGCGACCTATCAGCATGCTGGCCGTGCGTACGCCACGGGCAGTGTTGCGGATGGGCTCGTGAATGGTGGTTACCTCAATGCGGTACCACGGGATCCATTAAGTGACAATGCTTCGAAAACTGACCCTAACGAGCGTGACTATGTCTTGATCCGGGCTTGCCGGAACGGTGGGAAGCAGGCAATTGGGACAAACGGTTCACTATTCTCGGTGTGGGCATCATTGGAAAATGCTCCGTCAGCGGCCGAGCTGGATGTGGCAAGTAAGTTGCCCGGCGGGTCGGCCGTCGTGCCAAATGGGGCCGATGGCTCGGTATACCAGTATGATTTTGCCGCTATGCAATCTGAATTTGACACTGGTTTCTATAGCACCTACGGGTACGCAGTGGGGAATGGCGGGGCTTCGGCCTTCACCGACTCCCAGGACTGTGCTGGCGATCCAATAACAGGTGCGGGGGCTTAGCACGGCCGTCAAGGCGCTTACCTGAAAACCCTTGACACTCTACCTGAAACTCGGTATTGTTAGCAGGCACTCATGAAAAACAGTGATACCCCAGAGGTATCATGAATTTTCTTGTATGCGCAAAGCACATTAACAATTCAATGTAACAAGTAACCACAATATAACTGTTGGTAAAATATATTTTTTACCACAGTGAATAGAAAGTTTCTTTCAATTTCTTGGGGCTTCGGCCCCAAATAGATAGTTTTTTATACGTCAACGTATAAATCCAAATTTTTTTTGGAGAGTTTGATCCTGGCTCAGGACGAACGTTGGCGGCGTGCCTAACACATGCAAGTTGCGCGTGGCTTTAGTTTACTAAGGTCTAGCAGCGGACGGCAGAGTAATGCACAGGAACGTACCTCGAAGTGGGGGATAGCCCGTCGAAAGACGGGGTAATACCGCATGTGACGGGGTCATAAGAGAAAACCTACGGTTTTCCCTTATCGGTTGTCAGCAAAGCTGATTTCGCTTCGCGAAACAAGCAACCTGATCCCTTTCCCTTAAACAAGGAGAGGAGAGCAGTATAGCTTGGTTTACGAAGTAAACTCGACTTTGTCGACTATACGATGAGAGGAGAACCATTGGGTCTCCTCTCATGATCCCGTCAAAGCAGCAATGCGCTACGAGAGCGGCCTGTGTCCTATCAGGTAGTTGGTGGGGTAATAGCCTACCAAGCCTATGACGGGTAGCTGGTCTGAGAGGATGATCAGCCTGATCGGGACTGAGACACGGCCCGAACTCCTACGGGAGGCAGCAGTTGGGAATTTTGCACAATGGACGAAAGTCTGATGCAGCGACGCCGCGTGGAGGATGAAGGTTTTCGGACTGTAAACTCCTTTTATAAGGGAATAATTTTTGAAGGTACCTTATGAATAAGCACCGGCTAACTCCGTGCCAGCAGCCGCGGTAATACGGAGGGTGCAAACGTTGTCCGGAATTACTGGGCGTAAAGCGCATGTAGGTGGTCATGTAAGTCAACGATGAAAGACCAACGCTTAACGTTGGGAACGTTTTTGATACTGCATGACTGGAGGAAAACAGGGGTACGCGGAACTTTGAGTGTAGGAGTGAAATCCGTAGATATTCAAAGGAACACCAATGGCGAAGGCAGCGTACTGGGTTTTATCTGACACTGAGATGCGAAAGCGTGGGGAGCGAACGGGATTAGATACCCCGGTAGTCCACGCTGTAAACACTGCTCACTAGGTCTTGGGAGGTATCGACCCCTCTTTGGACCGAAGCTAACGCGTTAAGTGAGCCGCCTGGGGAGTACGAACGCAAGTTTAAAACTCAAAGGAATTGACGGGGACCCGCACAAGTGGTGGAGCGTGTGGTTTAATTCGATACTAAGCGAAGAACCTTACCCAGACTTGACATCCCGAGAAGGCGCTGGAAACAGTGCTGTGCCGCAAGGAGCTCGGTGACAGGTGTTGCATGGTTGTCGTCAGCTCGTGCTGTGAAGTGTCCCGTTCAGTCGGTTAACGAGCGCAACCCTCATCCTGTGTTGTATTTTTCACAGGAAACTGCCTCAGTTAATGGGGAGGAAGGTGAGGATGATGTCAAATCAGCATGGCCCTTACGTCTGGGGCTACACACGCGCTACAATGGGTAGTAACAATGGGTCGCTAAGCCGCGAGGCGGAGCTAATCCTATCAAACCTACCCTCAGTTCGGATTGGAGGCTGCAACTCGCCTCCATGAAGCCGGAATCACTAGTAATGGCTGGTCAGCCACACAGCCGTGAATACGTTCTCGGGTCTTGTACAAATTAAATGCGCCTGGCAGCGCAGCAAACTACATGGTGAAAATCCATGTACGTCAGTTTAGTAGCTGACGTATAGTTGAGGACAGGACCCCTCCCGTAAGGGAAGGTCTGAAGGGTCCAATAACACAAACGATAGTCTCATATATTCAAACGACGCTTCGACCGTACCGTGTACGTACGGGAAGAAGCCTAGAAAAATCGGTATGGGAATGTCAGAAACAGTGTGCTGCGTGACCCAGGGAGATCCTTATTTGCGATGAATAATCGAGTTTCAGAAATGAAACTAGCTATAAGGAAGTCAGCTGATTCCATAGTACTCTTGTTTATTCGGACTATGTTCGGTATAAATCAAGAGGAAGGGATGAACTCTGTGTAAAAACAGAGACTCGCTGGATGCGCTAGACGCGCACGTCCAGTGGGGAGCGATAGAGATTATCTAATCGCGATCACCGCCCGTCAAACCACGAAAGTCGGGAGCGCCCGAAGGGATGCGTAAGCGTCACTACGGTGAGTTCGATGATCAGGGTTAAGTCGTAACAAGGTATCCGTACCGGAAGGTGCGGATGGACCACCTCCTTTCTAAAGGACATGACAATCGGCAGCGTTTGCGCAAGCATTCG
>Ga0207070_1197_pt1 | contig 14165 bp, 11 predicted proteins | sample Alteio_BWMinHeat_92_FD_153591 | JGI IMG/M metagenome (GOLD analysis project Ga0207070, IMG submission 153591) | Enriched cells from forest soil in Barre Woods Harvard Forest LTER site, Petersham, Massachusetts, United States -... | ecosystem: Environmental > Terrestrial > Soil > Temperate forest >...
TTTGCGGCTGGGCGGAGAGTTGTTGCGAACTGTCATGAGCACCCACACCAGCAAAAATGTAGGGCCGCCAAGGGCCGCGCGGATAAGAAAGTCTGACGATGGCCAGCCCGATAAGGGATTTTAAGCGTTCGGTCGTTTCAAGTCCGGCCAAGAGGTTGTCGCTGCGTCGATTGCCATTCAGAGAAGAGTTAATGTCCGCGCCGATAGCGATCGCCGGGCTGCCGGTCAGGTAATACAAATATTGCGCGCCAAAAGCGCCGCCGCCTCCGGTGACCCGTCTTTCGTCCCCAGGCTGATAATTGTATTCGGTGGAAGAGCCGCCCTCGCCGCCAAACATCGTCACGGTTTGGCTGCCTTTTGTAAACTCCGCACGACTCAGAGGTGGAATCATCATCAGCGTCAATATAGCGAATGCAAATCGTTTCATATTGTCCTCCTTCTCTTTACATCTTACTTAAATACTTTTTTGATTTGAGCGGCGGCCCAGGCCACCTCTTCTTCGGAGATGACCAGAGGGGGCGCCAAACGGATGACGCGTTCGTGGGTTTCTTTGCAGAGGAGGCCAAGTGCCATGAGACGTTCGCAGGTGGGCCGCGCCGGTTCGGTAAGTTCGATGCCGATCAAAAGTCCGCAACCCCGGATTTCTCGGATCTTGGGGTTTTTGATGGTGCGCAGGTCGCTCAGCAATTCTTTGCCGAGGCGAAGAGCGTTTTCCGTGAGAGTTTCTTCCTGAATGACGCGAAGCGCTTCGCGCGCGACCGCGCAGGCGAGCGGATTGCCGCCATAGGTACTGCCATGGCTGCCGGGTTCAAAGACGCCCAAGATATCGGCGCGCGAAACGACGGCCGACACCGGATAAAAGCCGCCAGAGAGCGCTTTCCCTAAAATGAACATATCCGGCTGCACGTCTTCCCGCCAGCAAGCAAAGAGAGCGCCGGTCCGGCCTAAGCCGGTTTGGACTTCGTCGGCGATGGAGAGAATGTTATTTTTCCGGCATACATCGGCCGCTTCACGCAGAAATCCCGCAGGTGGAATGAGGATGCCGGCCTCGCACTGAATAGGCTCGAACAAAAACGCGCAAGTGTTGGGAGTGATGGCCGCTTTGAGGGCTTTAATATCCCCAAAAGGAATGGACACAAATCCTGGCGCGAAGGGACCGAACCCTTCACGATAAGCGGCTTCCGAAGAAAAGCCCACAATCGTCGTGGTGCGTCCGTGAAAATTGTTTTGGCAGACAATGATTTCGGCACGGTCCTGAGGAATCCCTTTTTTGGTATAGCCCCAACGCCGCGCCGTTTTAATCGCGGTTTCGACCGCTTCGGCTCCCGTATTCATCGGAAGGACCATCTCCATCCGGCAGAGCTCAGCCAGTTCCTTGCAGAAAAGAGGAAGCTGATCGTTGCGAAATGCGCGAGAGGTGAGCGTCACGCGTTTGGCTTGGTCGAGAAGCGCTTGCAGAATGCGCGGATGACAATGCCCTTGATTTAAGGCCGAGTATGAACTCAAGCAATCCAGATACTTCCGACCCGCCGTATCGTATACCCACGCGCCCGACGCTCGTTCCACGACAATGTCGAGCGGCCAATAGTTGTGCGCTCCCCATTGATCTTCAATGGCGATGAGGGAATCCGAGGCCGTTTCTTTTCGCAGGGGATCCATACACCCTATGTATCCCTCTTTGATACGGCCTGTCAAGCCGTTTATGGTAACCGATGGACGATGAGTAGGGACAGACACAAGGTCTGCCCCTACATTCTGCAATCCATATTAAATCTTGAATTTGCTTTATCTAACAATGTGAATCTCCTGCCCGGTAATTTCCGATCGCAATTGGAACGTTTTGCGAGCCCCGGTGTCCAAATAGCGACAGAAAATAGACTTACCTGCGAGGTGCGTTGATGTCCTATGAAATGGGTTATTTGGATCAGGACCGGTCGGATGATAGGATGTTTTTGCTAGTGGCGGTGGGGCTGCATGTGGGTTTGCTGATTTGGAATCCCACCATTTTTAAAAGTGTTTGGAGAGCTGTGAATGGGGCAGGGGACGGAATCTCAGTCGTTTTCGATCCTCCTGGGATTTTTCCCGGATTACCTGCGAGAACATTGCCAGCACCATTGCCGCGGGCATTCCCACGAACTCCTTCGGCCGTTATGATACCGAGCGTTCCTAAAATGTCTTCGCCGCATATCCATAGTCTTCACATGTCGATTCCGATTCCTTTAACGGCTCCTCTTGGAGAAGAGGTGCGGGTGATGCAGGCGGCTCCCACTATCGCCTTACCGAATGCTTCCGGAGAAAATATCTTGGTTCCGGTGAAGCCGACATTGATCGAGGGAAAAACGAGAATCCAAATCGCAAATGGAATTACTTCCAATGCGCCCATAGGACTGCGAGACGTAGGAAGCGGCCATGGAGGTTTTCCCGGCGCAATGCCTGTTATCGAAGAGCCGGACGTCCAGACAAGTCGCCCAAGCGATCCCGCTCACGCGAATGGTCCGGTCGAAGGCCCGCTGGCCAACCGTGTGATCCTGCGCCGCATCATTCCGGAATATCCCACCTGGGCCGAAGAGCAAGGCATCGTCGGATCAGTGCGGCTTTACATCACGGTCACGAAGGACGGTATGGTCCGCTCCACCATTCGTATCACAAAAACCAGCGGCTCCGCCGAACTGGATCGTCTTGCTGTGGACGCACTCAAGCAATGGCGTTTCTCCCCAATCCCATCGACTGAAGAAAGCTCAGAATGGGGAATCGTGACGTTCTTTTTCTCGTTAGCGAGAGGTTAAACACGATCTATTTCTTCATGTTCTGGCGGACGTGAATATAAATGAGGAGGGGAAGCACCAGGCCTAGAATGGCATGTGTCTTGCCGGTCCAGTAGCGGACTTGGTCGCCGGCCAGGTAGTAAAGCATCCAGCCGGTCACGATAAGGACGCTGTAGGTGGCGATGAGCGAAACGCCTGACAAGCGCTGTTCGCCTTGGCGCCATCCGGCGGGCACGTGCTGCATGAGCAGGGTTCCGAAAACCATCAAGAACACCATGGCGGCGGCGCCGTGAAGTCTCATCCAGAGAGGGCGTGCGGGATCGGTTTCTAGGAGATAGAGCCAAATGGCGCCGGAGAGCCAGAGCAGGGTGGTGGCGAGGTAGAGCGCGCGTTTCTGTAACGGTTCTAATAGTAATTTTGAATGCTTCATGCCAGCACCATACCGTGGGCGTTATACTTTTTGAGGCAATGATCGGCTAGCAACGGGGGGGCGAGCAATTTTATTTTCGTTAATGCATCGCTCCAGAGGCAGCGGGCGGAAAATACCGAGACCGTTTTTTGTTTTGTGTAAATTTTGCCTTCTGGCATCCTGACGTGAACAGCCGGAGAAAGTCTTTCGCACGTTTCTGGGGTACGTACCGTGGAGGTCGCAACAGCGACGGGTGCATGGGGTCCGCCCCATCGTCGCAAGTCGCCGCCGGCGTTGACAATGCCGGACAGACGGTGGCCTTTGCTGATTTTTTTAATGGTTTCCACAGCGCAGTCGACAGCATACCCTTTGGCAATTCCGCCGAGATCGAATGTCCATCGGCCAGTTTTGCATGCGCGAGTACTGCGGAGGAGGAGAGGAACCCTCATCCGGCCTCCGGCTACCCTCCCGCAACGAATATCAAAGTTTCCATCGGAAACGCGATAAAGTTCGTGGGATGCTTTAAGCACTTTCAACGTATGCGGATGCACGTCCACCCAAACGCCAGGACGCGCTTGATTGAGACGCGAAAGATCGCTGTCCGGCCGATAGATGCTCATGAGCCGGTCAATGTCGGCTACCGCTTCGAATCCTGCGGTAATCCACGTATTAAGTTTTTCAGGTGACGCCTGACCATCCAGCTCGATCTCGACGAACGTGCCCATCAGTGGGCGTACCCGTTTAAGCTTTAGCTTTGAGGATGTCATAGGTTTGTAGCACACGGCGGACACCGTCGGTGACATGTTTGGAGGAGAGCGTGGCACCGCTGATGTTGGGGATGTCTTTGTCCAGTGTGAGTGGATCCCTCGCGGTTTTTCCGACAAACTTTTGGCGCCACGCTTTATCCCGGATCTGGTAGCCGTAAGTTTCCCGGTAATCGAGAATCTCAATTCCCTTGACTTGGCCGGGAGCATCAATGGCAACGGCGTAGGTAATAAACTCATGCTTGCCCAGCACCGTATCAATGAAGAGCGCTTCTTTATTAGGGCCCCAAAAGACGCGCACTTTGGGCTTCAATCCCTGATCATCATTTTTGGCTTTTTTGATTTGCTTTATCTCATCGGGTGACAGATCCATCCAGCGCGGTTCCATTTTGATGTCTGGAAAGAGTACGGCGGCGGCTTGAGTCTCGGTCAAATAAGTCTCTGCCCGCGCCACGAGAGGGATTGGCGCGAGCAGAAGACCCGCAAACACTTTATTCCAGTTTTTCATCCGTTCGTATTTTAGAAGTTAAAACCGATTCTCCAGCGAATTTCCATCTTCTCATATTCCCCCAAGGAGCGCGAGCCATCGGAGACTTCATTGCCGTTGGCATCAAAGCCTAGGCTGCGCGGGTTGCCTGCGAGTTGCGGAAGAATGGTGAACGTGGTCCACCAGCTTTGCGCCGCGTAGTGGACCGAAGGGCCCATGAACCAGGCACAGGCGCCTTGTTTAGCGAAATCCTGATCGTTAAATTTCCGGCGGTTCAGGACTTCTAGGCCGCCAAACCAGCGCGGGGCCAATCGGTAAGAAGCTCCGAGGGAGTACTCATTCTTGAGCTCTTTGGAGCGCTGGTCGTTTTGTCGTTCCCATTCCGGCTCGAACACGATATTGGAAGCCAGGATCAATCGATCATCCATCAGATTCTTTTGAAGGATCATCTTGAATTCGAGTGCGCGTTCCACCGTGTCCGTTCCGGACAGCGGATTGCGCATTCCGAGTTCAGGCTCCATATAAACGGCGAGTCCAACGGGGCTCTTGTATGGGCTGAGTACTTGGTATTTGAGTTCCATTGAAACGCCATTCACATCAAAAGAGCTTTGGTTTTCAAGGGTCACGGTCGCGTCATCAGGATCAGGCACATTCTTGGTGTGAAGATAGGACGAGTTGAGATAGAGCGACGCCTGGAAGCGGTCCGTGAATCCGTATTCCAGTTCGTTCTTCAGATCAAAAGCCGTATAGGATCCCGCCGCTTTGCCTGTCCGTAGCGTATTCCATTGTTCGTATTCCCAATGCCCTTTCGGCATGGACTCGGTCGTGTAAATATAGCCGAACGGCGTTTCGTCCGCTCTCACGACGGATAAACAAATACTGATCAAGAACACTCCTGAGGCGGCGATCCGTGCAATCTGTCTGTTTTTCATTTTCATTCTCCTTTGGTTTGGACCAGTTCCTCTAGAGGGAATCGGGAGTCCTGTGGTTTGGACATTGATACGGCAAAAGCGTTTTGCGTTTGCACCGCGTGCATTTGATTTCGTAGCCTTCCGCCGTCACAATGACGAGCAGTTTTCCTCAGTCGCAGCGTATTTCATTCGTCTGTTCCATAACTAAAAACCCCAGTTCCTTTGTGGACGCTGGGCTCTAATAGGTCTTTAGGCCGTGGGCCGCTAATTAAATTATTGTGCTATCCAGAATACTTCTACTGAAACGATTAGCCGATATCTTACGTATTGATCACTTATTTTCCGTCGGTATAACGATTCTTATTGAAATTGTGTTTCAATATACATAAATACAAAGTAAGTGCGCAAGCAATTATTTAGGAGAACCCGAATCGACCGGACCGTCGGTTTTAGGGAAATATGGTAAAACATGGCCATCATGTGGGTGATCACCGGCGGAGCAGGTTTTATAGGAAGTGCACTTCTTTGGAAGTTAAACGAGGAAGGGATTTCCGATATGTTGATCGTCGATCGGCTGGAGAGTGACGAGAAATGGAAGAACCTGCGCGGCCGGCGCTTTACCGATTACTTAGAAGCCGATGATTTTCTAGAACGCCTGCAGGCCGGGCGTTTGCCTTACATCGATGGCATTGTTCACATGGGGGCTTGCTCGTCCACGACCGAAACGAACGCTTCTTTTCTTATTAAGAACAACTTTGAGTACACGAAGGCGCTCGCTCAATGGGCGCTGGCCAAAAAGAAACGGTTTGTTTACGCGTCCAGCGCCGCGACATACGGGGATGGGCGGTTCGGCTATACCACGGACGCCGCCACCACGCAGAAGCTTCGGCCGCTAAACATCTATGGGTATTCCAAACAGCTTTTCGATCAATGGGCCATGCAGCGTGGAGTTTTGAAAAAACTTGTCGGTATTAAATTTTTTAACGTGTATGGTCCCAACGAATATCACAAGTACGACATGCGCTCTTTGGCGGCCAAAGCGTTTGATCAAGTTCATAAGGAAGGGCGGATTCGTCTTTTTAAATCCTATAAAGCGGAATATCAAGACGGTGAGCAGCAGCGTGATTTTCTCTATGTGAAAGATGCCGTGAACGTGGTCTACGAGTTCATGACGAATCGTAAATATGGCGGTCTTTATAACCTCGGTTCCGGAAAAGCGCGGAGTTGGAATCAGCTGGCTAGTGCCCTCTTTACGGCGATGAATCGCCCGATTAAAATCGACTATGTGGAAATGCCCGTATCGATCCGTTCCAAATACCAATACCACACCCAGGCCGACATGAGCTGGCGGAAAAGCGGCAAGCCGTTTATGACCCTGGAAGAAGGCATAAAGGATTACGTGCAGAACTATCTGTCGAAGGAAAACCCTTATCTATGAAAGCCCGCACAGGCCTACCTGCCGGCAGGCAGGCCCGCATTATTCGCAAAACCAAAGAAACCCAAATTGATCTAACTCTAAATCTGGATGGGACGGGGAAGTATAAGGTCCAAACAGAAATCCCTTTTTTGAACCACATGTTGGAAGCTTTTGCCAAGCATGGACACTTTGACTTGATTGTGAAAGGCAAAGGCGACACGCACATTGACGATCATCACCTCACCGAAGACCTGGGCATTGCTTTGGGTGAAGCCATTGCTAAGGCATTAGGAGATAAAAAGGGAATTGTTCGTTACGGGAATTTCTATTTGCCCATGGACGAGACGCTCAGCTACGTCGCGCTCGATCTCTGCAACCGCCCGTACTTTGTCTGGAAGGTAAAATGGGGTCAAACCCAGATCGGAAAATTTGACGGGCAATTGATTGAACACTTCTTCGAATCCGTCGCGAATAATGCCCGGATGAATCTCCACATGTCGCTCAAGTACGGTAAACTCCCTCATCACATCTCCGAAGCGCTCTTCAAAGGTTTCGCCCGCGCGCTCGCCCAAGCCGTTTCGCGCGACCCTCGCGTCAAAGGCATTCCTTCCACCAAAGGCGCGCTGTAATTATTTTTGAGTAGCGGTTGACGGAACCAGCGTTCCCATCATGTCATCGGGCAGTGGCGGTTCTGACGCGCCAGAGGGCAAAGGCACCGCGGCTGGCGCAGGTTTGGGGACGGTGTCGTCTTCTGCAGGTAGATTGGCCGGGGCATTCACAGAGGATTTTGCCGGCGGCGCTTGCTGTTCCGGTGGAGCCGCGGGCGGTGGAACTTGGGGATCCCTGGGTTTGGGATGCATTTCCAGGCGGTTGTAATCGGGAAATTGATCGGTATCTTCATCGTCCGGATGCCGGCCGCGGGCCTCTGCGGTGAGCGCGGATCCGCTGATGACCAGGACAGCCAACAGCAGAATCCATTTACGGTTTACCATTAACGCTTTATGCCGCTGGCTTCAGGACTTTCGCGGTAGTAGGGTATCCATCCCGACTTGTCTTGGAATAGGCGGATGGCTTTGATGTCGCGGTTTTCTCCTAAGGTGAACCAATGCCAGCTACGGGCGGGGATGACGATATAGTCACCGGCCGTCACTTCGATCGTAAATTTTTCTTGCTTCTTTCCTTCAAAACCGAAAATGCCGCGGCCGGAAAAAATAAATCGGACTTCGTCGTTTATGTGGTAATGGTCTTTGTCGAATTTAGACAGAAGCTCGTTGATCTGAGGCGTCTGCGGGCAGAGGCAAATCATGTCATTTTCAATGTAGCCTTCGGTGGTCTTGAGCTCTTCGAGTTGAGGGGAAAAAGCGGAAAGGACCTGGGATTTTTCCTCGGGTGCAAGGAGATCTTTCTTCGCTAAAGGGGAAAGTGCCTCGGGAATTTTCCAGGCGTCATAAGCAATGCCATGGAAGCGCAGGAAATCCTTCACCTCTTCTGTCGCGGAAAAAGTCTTTTTGGAGTTTTGAAGCGTCACAAAAGCCATGGGTAGATTCTACCGTATGGCTGCTTGGGGCGTCTAGCGGTTGAAGCGTCCGCGGGGAATGAAGCGCCGACGCCGGCCGAACCGTTCCATCATGGTCTTGGGTTTGGGCGGAGGCGGCAGCCGTTCGTAAGGAAAATCAGGAAGCTGTGCGCGGGGAATTTTCCGGCCGATGAAGCGCTCAATGGCCGAAATGTAGCGCTCTTCTTCGGGCGAGACCAGGGTGTAAGCATCGCCTACTTCAAAATGCCGTCCGGTGCGGCCAATGCGATGGACGTAGTCTTCGGTTTTCTCGGGCACATTAAAATTGATGACATGACTCAGCTTTTTGACGTCTAAGCCGCGCGCGGCGATGTCGGTGGCGACCATGATCTGGAATTTGCCGTGTTTAAATCCTTGAAGCGCGTGATTGCGCTGGGATTGGGTTAGGTCGGCATGCATGGCGACGACGGAAAGATCTTCCGCTTGGAGAAACCGGGCTAAGCGATCCGCGCCGCGTTTGGTTCGTGAAAAAATGAGAACCGATTGCATCGTCGTATTTCGCAGAATGGCCAAGAGCAAATCGCTTTTCTGATTGGGCATGACCGGATAAAGCATTTGCGTGACGGTATCGGCGGTGGCGCCTTGAGCGGCGATGGCGATCGTGACGGGATCTTTAAGTGCCAAATGAGACAGTTTTCCGATCTCCGCGGCGAGAGTCGCCGAAAAGAGCATGGTCTGTCGTTCTCTCGGAACCTGTTGGAGGATTCGCTGCAATGCAGGGGCAAATCCCATGTCGAGCATACGGTCGGCTTCGTCCAAAACGAGGGTGTGAATGCGCGAGAGGCTGACGGTTCTGCGTTCCATGTGGTCCAGTAATCGTCCTGGGGTTGCGATCACCATGGAAGCTCCGCCGCGTAAGCCTTGAAGCTGCATATGAAAGCTTTCTCCGCCTACCAGTAGAACGGATCGGAACGAGGTGAAGCGGCCGACTTCCTTTACAACACTGGCCACTTGGGCCGCCAGCTCGCGCGTCGGCAAAAGAACCAAGGCCGTGACGCCTTGCGCGGGCTTCTCAAGCATGCGCTGCAATGTGGGAAGAACAAAAGCGAGCGTCTTGCCCGTGCCGGTCTGCGCGGAAGCAAGAATATCCCGTCCGTTTAAGACTTGAGGGATCGCTTCATTCTGAATCGGTGTCGGCTCATGAAAATTAAGAGCCTCAATCGCCTTCATGAGTTCCGGCCGGAGGTTGAAATTGGTAAATGACATCCGAATATCTTATCAAATCGACGGTCCAAAACCTCAAATTGGAAATGGGGGGCCCAAAATAGATGAGTCTTTTGGCCTCCATTTTTACCCAAAGGGTTCATTTCTTCTAGGGCATTTTCGACGTAAAATGAAGGGATGCCCTTTCTTGCCCGTATCGTCGCATTCTTTCTGATTCCCTGCCTGATCGTGAATCCGGCCGAGGCTACCGCCTTTGCTCTTTCACAGCCTAAAACGGGATCTCAAGCGGATAGGGCAGTTCTTTTTAACAAGCAAGCATTAACTCTCCCATTGGTGACACAAGAGGAAGCTGTTCCGGTTACAGGGGGTGCCCATGCGCTGATGTGCCGGATGACAAAAAGACAAAAATGATGATCAGGGATTGAAGCCCAAAGTGCGCGTCTTTTGGGGCCCTAATAAAGAAGCGCTCTTCATTGATACGGTGCTGGGCAAGCATGAGTTTATTACCTACGCCGTTGCCATTGATGCTCCCGGCCAAGTCAAGGGAATTGAGATTCTCGATTACCGGGAAACTTACGGCTACCAGATCCGGGATAAAGCGTGGCGCCAAAAGTTTGTCGGAAAAACCGCGAGGGATCCACTCACACTGGACAAAGACATCCCCAACATCAGCGGTGCCACGCTCTCCTCCAAACATGTCACCGACGGTGTCCGCCGTGTGCTACAAACCTATGACATCCTCAAAGCTAAAGCTTAAACGGGTACGCCCACTGATGGGCACGTTCGTCGAGATCGAGCTGGATGGTCAGGCGTCACCTGAAAAACTTAATACGTGGATTACCGCAGGATTCGAAGCGGTAGCCGACATTGACCGGCTCATGAGCATCTATCGGCCGGACAGCGATCTTTCGCGTCTCAATCAAGCGCGTCCTGGCGTTTGGGTGGACGTGCATCCGCATACGTTGAAAGTGCTTAAAGCATCCCACGAACTTTATCGCGTTTCCGATGGAAACTTTGATATTCGTTGCGGGAGGGTAGCCGGAGGCCGGATGAGGGTTCCTCTCCTCCTCCGCAGTACTCGCGCATGCAAAACTGGCCGATGGACATTCGATCTCGGCGGAATTGCCAAAGGGTATGCTGTCGACTGCGCTGTGGAAACCATTAAAAAAATCAGCAAAGGCCACCGTCTGTCCGGCATTGTCAACGCCGGCGGCGACTTGCGACGATGGGGCGGACCCCATGCACCCGTCGCTGTTGCGACCTCCACGGTACGTACCCCAGAAACGTGCGAAAGACTTTCTCCGGCTGTTCACGTCAGGATGCCAGAAGGCAAAATTTACACAAAACAAAAAACGGTCTCGGTATTTTCCGCCCGCTGCCTCTGGAGCGATGCATTAACGAAAATAAAATTGCTCGCCCCCCCGTTGCTAGCCGATCATTGCCTCAAAAAGTATAACGCCCACGGTATGGTGCTGGCATGAAGCATTCAAAATTACTATTAGAACCGTTACAGAAACGCGCGCTCTACCTCGCCACCACCCTGCTCTGGCTCTCCGGCGCCATTTGGCTCTATCTCCTAGAAACCGATCCCGCACGCCCTCTCTGGATGAGACTTCACGGCGCCGCCGCCATGGTGTTCTTGATGGTTTTCGGAACCCTGCTCATGCAGCACGTGCCCGCCGGATGGCGCCAAGGCGAACAGCGCTTGTCAGGCGTTTCGCTCATCGCCACCTACAGCGTCCTTATCGTGACCGGCTGGATGCTTTACTACCTGGCCGGCGACCAAGTCCGCTACTGGACCGGCAAGACACATGCCATTCTAGGCCTGGTGCTTCCCCTCCTCATTTATATTCACGTCCGCCAGAACATGAAGAAATAGATCGTGTTTAACCTCTCGCTAACGAGAAAAAGAACGTCACGATTCCCCATTCTGAGCTTTCTTCAGTCGATGGGATTGGGGAGAAACGCCATTGCTTGAGTGCGTCCACAGCAAGACGATCCAGTTCGGCGGAGCCGCTGGTTTTTGTGATACGAATGGTGGAGCGGACCATACCGTCCTTCGTGACCGTGATGTAAAGCCGCACTGATCCGACGATGCCTTGCTCTTCGGCCCAGGTGGGATATTCCGGAATGATGCGGCGCAGGATCACACGGTTGGCCAGCGGGCCTTCGACCGGACCATTCGCGTGAGCGGGATCGCTTGGGCGACTTGTCTGGACGTCCGGCTCTTCGATAACAGGCATTGCGCCGGGAAAACCTCCATGGCCGCTTCCTACGTCTCGCAGTCCTATGGGCGCATTGGAAGTAATTCCATTTGCGATTTGGATTCTCGTTTTTCCCTCGATCAATGTCGGCTTCACCGGAACCAAGATATTTTCTCCGGAAGCATTCGGTAAGGCGATAGTGGGAGCCGCCTGCATCACCCGCACCTCTTCTCCAAGAGGAGCCGTTAAAGGAATCGGAATCGACATGTGAAGACTATGGATATGCGGCGAAGACATTTTAGGAACGCTCGGTATCATAACGGCCGAAGGAGTTCGTGGGAATGCCCGCGGCAATGGTGCTGGCAATGTTCTCGCAGGTAATCCGGGAAAAATCCCAGGAGGATCGAAAACGACTGAGATTCCGTCCCCTGCCCCATTCACAGCTCTCCAAACACTTTTAAAAATGGTGGGATTCCAAATCAGCAAACCCACATGCAGCCCCACCGCCACTAGCAAAAACATCCTATCATCCGACCGGTCCTGATCCAAATAACCCATTTCATAGGACATCAACGCACCTCGCAGGTAAGTCTATTTTCTGTCGCTATTTGGACACCGGGGCTCGCAAAACGTTCCAATTGCGATCGGAAATTACCGGGCAGGAGATTCACATTGTTAGATAAAGCAAATTCAAGATTTAATATGGATTGCAGAATGTAGGGGCAGACCTTGTGTCTGTCCCTACTCATCGTCCATCGGTTACCATAAACGGCTTGACAGGCCGTATCAAAGAGGGATACATAGGGTGTATGGATCCCCTGCGAAAAGAAACGGCCTCGGATTCCCTCATCGCCATTGAAGATCAATGGGGAGCGCACAACTATTGGCCGCTCGACATTGTCGTGGAACGAGCGTCGGGCGCGTGGGTATACGATACGGCGGGTCGGAAGTATCTGGATTGCTTGAGTTCATACTCGGCCTTAAATCAAGGGCATTGTCATCCGCGCATTCTGCAAGCGCTTCTCGACCAAGCCAAACGCGTGACGCTCACCTCTCGCGCATTTCGCAACGATCAGCTTCCTCTTTTCTGCAAGGAACTGGCTGAGCTCTGCCGGATGGAGATGGTCCTTCCGATGAATACGGGAGCCGAAGCGGTCGAAACCGCGATTAAAACGGCGCGGCGTTGGGGCTATACCAAAAAAGGGATTCCTCAGGACCGTGCCGAAATCATTGTCTGCCAAAACAATTTTCACGGACGCACCACGACGATTGTGGGCTTTTCTTCGGAAGCCGCTTATCGTGAAGGGTTCGGTCCCTTCGCGCCAGGATTTGTGTCCATTCCTTTTGGGGATATTAAAGCCCTCAAAGCGGCCATCACTCCCAACACTTGCGCGTTTTTGTTCGAGCCTATTCAGTGCGAGGCCGGCATCCTCATTCCACCTGCGGGATTTCTGCGTGAAGCGGCCGATGTATGCCGGAAAAATAACATTCTCTCCATCGCCGACGAAGTCCAAACCGGCTTAGGCCGGACCGGCGCTCTCTTTGCTTGCTGGCGGGAAGACGTGCAGCCGGATATGTTCATTTTAGGGAAAGCGCTCTCTGGCGGCTTTTATCCGGTGTCGGCCGTCGTTTCGCGCGCCGATATCTTGGGCGTCTTTGAACCCGGCAGCCATGGCAGTACCTATGGCGGCAATCCGCTCGCCTGCGCGGTCGCGCGCGAAGCGCTTCGCGTCATTCAGGAAGAAACTCTCACGGAAAACGCTCTTCGCCTCGGCAAAGAATTGCTGAGCGACCTGCGCACCATCAAAAACCCCAAGATCCGAGAAATCCGGGGTTGCGGACTTTTGATCGGCATCGAACTTACCGAACCGGCGCGGCCCACCTGCGAACGTCTCATGGCACTTGGCCTCCTCTGCAAAGAAACCCACGAACGCGTCATCCGTTTGGCGCCCCCTCTGGTCATCTCCGAAGAAGAGGTGGCCTGGGCCGCCGCTCAAATCAAAAAAGTATTTAAGTAAGATGTAAAGAGAAGGAGGACAATATGAAACGATTTGCATTCGCTATATTGACGCTGATGATGATTCCACCTCTGAGTCGTGCGGAGTTTACAAAAGGCAGCCAAACCGTGACGATGTTTGGCGGCGAGGGCGGCTCTTCCACCGAATACAATTATCAGCCTGGGGACGAAAGACGGGTCACCGGAGGCGGCGGCGCTTTTGGCGCGCAATATTTGTATTACCTGACCGGCAGCCCGGCGATCGCTATCGGCGCGGACATTAACTCTTCTCTGAATGGCAATCGACGCAGCGACAACCTCTTGGCCGGACTTGAAACGACCGAACGCTTAAAATCCCTTATCGGGCTGGCCATCGTCAGACTTTCTTATCCGCGCGGCCCTTGGCGGCCCTACATTTTTGCTGGTGTGGGTGCTCATGACAGTTCGCAACAACTCTCCGCCCAGCCGCAAA
>Ga0207070_1199_pt1 | contig 14071 bp, 18 predicted proteins | sample Alteio_BWMinHeat_92_FD_153591 | JGI IMG/M metagenome (GOLD analysis project Ga0207070, IMG submission 153591) | Enriched cells from forest soil in Barre Woods Harvard Forest LTER site, Petersham, Massachusetts, United States -... | ecosystem: Environmental > Terrestrial > Soil > Temperate forest >...
TCGGCAGTACGCACTCATTTGCACTGAGGAGCATCCGGGCCGGGAGCCGGTGAAGCCCGAGCAAATCCCCATCAAGGTTGACGACGACGGGGTTGGTGGTGGAGTCGTGGACCGCCTTGCCGAAATGGGCTACTGCGTGATTCCGGTGAACGCCAGCGGCTCCCCCTTGAAGCCAGCCGATTATCCCAACCGGCGTAGTGAACTCTGGTTTGGTACGGCAGCCAAAGCTGCCGCTGGACTGATAAGTTTCGCGCGGCTTGACCAAGACACTCGCAACAAGCTGCGGACTCAGGCCATGGCACCGACGTGGAAACTCGACAGCGCCGGGCGGCGTGTGGTCGAGAAGAAAGAGGAGACCAAAGAAAAGTTGAAGCGCTCTCCCGATGACATGGACGCGGTCAATTTGGCTTATTGGGACGGAGGGGAATCTTGGCTGCCAATCCAAGGACAGCCGAAACCCACAGCGGCAAGCCAAGCGTACCTTGGGCTCGGGTCCCCGGAACGTTACGACAACTCGTCAGCGGCAAGGAGAGGATTATATGGGCGTTAACGGCAGTGAAAAGAAAGGCGGGAAGCAAACCCTGCGCCTGGAGTATCTTGACCTGAAAGAATTGCAAGATAACCCCTTCAATTATCGGCGCCACCCTTCGGCTCAACAGAAAGCTCTGACTGACATCATTGATGAAGTCGGCTGGGCCGGCGCCGCCCTTTTCAACGAACGCACCAATCGCTTGATCGACGGGCACCTGCGCAAGAAGATTTCCAAAGGCAAGTCACCGGTGCTGATCGGCAACTGGACCGAGGAGCAAGAGAAGAAAATCTTGGCGACCTTGGACCCTCTAGCAGCCATGGCGGAGGCGGACAGCGGTCAGTTGGAAGCCCTTCTCAAGTGCATCCAAACCGACAGCGGACCGGTCATGCAAATGCTTCAGGACCTGGCGGCCGAGAACGGGATCGACGCCTTGCTGCCCGGCCAGGCCGATCCAGACGAAGTGCCCGAGCCTCCCGACGACCCCGTCACGCGCCCGGGCGATCTGTGGATCCTGGGCAAGCATCGCCTCTTGTGCGCGGACGCAGCTAAGCAAGAGGACGCCGATCGGCTCCTGGCTGGCGCACCTGTTCACCTTATCTGCACTGATCCGCCTTACGGTGTAAAGGTCGAACCCCGATCCAATAACGCAATCTCGGCAGGTCTTAGTTCGTTCACCGGACCCAAGCAGCACCAGAAATTCGATGTCAAACGTCACCCCGAGAAGTCGAAACCAACAACCAGGAAGATGCGAGCGAAGGACCGGCCCTTGGTCAATGATTTCCTCGGCGAGGAGGAATTCAACCGACTTCTCCACGCTTGGTTCGCCAATCTCGCTCGCCTGTTACAACCGGGTCGGGCCTTCTACATCTGGGGCGGGTACGCCAACTGCGCTAACTATCCTCCGGTTCTGAAAGCATGCGGCCTATACTTTTCCCAAAGCGTGATCTGGGTCAAGGAACACGCGGTGCTCACAAGAAAGGATTTCATGGGGAATCATGAGTGGTGTTTCTATGGGTGGCGGGAAGGCGCGGCCCATAAGTTCTTCGGCCCAAGAAACGTGGGCGACGTCTGGGTTGTCAAAAAAGTCAATCCTCAAAACATGATCCACCTTACCCAGAAGCCGACCGAACTAGCCGCGCGGGCGATTCAATACTCATCGCGGGTTGGGGAAAACGTCTTGGACCTGTTTGGCGGCAGTGGCTCGACGCTGATTGCCGCCGAGCAAATGAATCGGCGTGCTTTCCTTATGGAAATCGATCCTGCCTATTGCGATGTGATTGCGACCAGGTGGGAACAATTCTCCGGAAAGAAAGCCAAGCGCCACCGAGGGAAATGACATGCCGGCGTGCAGGTCGAACGCTAGGCCACGTAATCGTTTGGTTGGCCTCCGTCGCGGCCTTCTGGCCAAGGTCGGCAAATACTCCGACCTCGGGCAACAGGACGTGCCTTTGGGCGACGTGGGCGAAACTACGGCCAACGGGACGTGACTGGCCCCCGCATTTTGGGGCGAACCCGGTGGCCCGAGGGAAAGGCGCAAAGATGCCAAAGGTAATTACGGTTTTGTTTACCATGTGGACTGAGAAGGCGAGTGGGCAGACGTATGAATTGGCGTCTGAGCAGAAAAACGACACGGCGGTTGACAGCTCTCGAAGGCACTTCAGTAATCAGCCGAGAACAAAGTGCCGCCACCGGTTGCTATAATCACCATTTGGCGGTGAAGCCTTTGAACTTCTTGGGCCGACCTGGGAGTTTTGGGCGATGAGATGGGAAAAATGTACTTGTGGCGCGAAAAAGGCGATTTAGTTCTGTTGGGCAAGTGCAGACTATGGATAACACGTCTCAAGGCCAATTGAAAACATTTGTAGCACCATCCCAAGTCGAATTGTTCCGGGCGATTTGTGGCTTCGTAGGTATTCAAACTGAACATGGGAGTGAAGAACGAAGATTCTTGGTTCACTGCGAATCCGGAAAAGGTTCCCAAGTAGCCCAACAGCTCGCGGAAACTTTCAATGAGGAGGAATTCCCCGTTCTGGACTCAAAAGAGCCAATGCCGGACGGGTTTGTAATCGCGGTAAGAGAAAGCGGGCATCAATGGCCACAGGGGCCAGGGCCAATCAAAAAGGGTGACTTGCGGAAAGCAATCGGCGATGGTCCAGCGCTCTTTCTAGGCTTTGAGTTGCAAGACGCCCATCCACGCTTGGCAGCTTGTGCGATTCTTAGCACTGATGATGGCCCCCAATTCCGAGGGGCAGTGCTTAAGCTTTTCTAAATCCTGGACCTGTTCCACGGCAGTGGCTCAACGGTGATTGCCGAGCCAACGGGCATCCTAGCGCTTTCGTCAGGCCATCGGCTCCAACAAACGAGAGTTCGCAACTCAGAGGACGTTGGAACGATTGGAAAGTTCTTTATGACCAACTACATCAAGTTGTATGTCCGCAGAATGATCGAGCAGGAGGCATTTTCAGCCGGACACTTTCAAGAATTAGGCAAGGAATTGAACAGGCTCGACCCGCGCGATTTCGACCCCCAGGCACAGCATGAAGTCGTTTGGTTGCGAGCGAGGCTGAGCTACATTGCTCAAGCCCTCGGCACCGACCGTCGGCCTACGATTCAGTTTCTGGAAAGCCTTCTGCCGATCCTCGACAAATACCGCGGGGAGAATAGCCGGGGAATAACGCGCGCTTTTGGTTTCGTGACTGACCACGACTTGCGGAGGATTATCGAACGGGACTACAGCGAGTTGTCCCTGGTATTGTTTCCGGGGGCCGCCTGGAAAAGTTGTGTGATCGCGGCGGGAAGTATACTTGAGGCAGTTCTCTATGATCTCCTTACACGGGACGTGGCGCGAATATCTCAAGCAATGCGCAGTCCCAAGGCGCCAAAGGACAAGACGGGATCTGTCAGAGATATAACCAAGAACACGAGTTACGATGAATGGAGACTTGTAAATCTTATTGAGGTATCGGTGGATCTTCGGCTCCTGCCTGTGCAAAGAGCGGACACAATAGATCAAGTGCTTCGGGATTACCGTAACTTCGTTCACCCTAAGAAGGAAATCAGGGCTGAGCATGAATGCTCTGAGGCCGAGGGATTCCTGGCCAAGGGAGCTCTTGATGGGGTTTGCAATTATCTCCAGCAACATCCCTGAACGGGGCGAAGGTGGTGCACCTGACCGGGGCCGCTAGCCTGGTTTTCCAAGGAGATTAAACCATGCGTCATTTACATTTCATTTCTGCTCTCTTAGTTGTCGGGCTGATCCTACTCTGTCTCGAATCCCAGGCGACGCCGGCAGACGAAGTCCCGCCTGACCTGGCCGGAAAGTACCGCTGCGAAGGTCAGGACCTCAACGGGGAGAAGTACACCGGTGAAGTCACGATCACCAAGAACGGTGAGACCTACGAGTTGGAGTGGAACGTGACCTACGAGCAAGCGGGACAGATGAAGTACGCCGGCGTCGGCCTATTGACGGATAATATCCTTTCGGCAAGCTGGGAGGGCCATCCGAGGGCCGCGGTCATGGCTTACAAAGTCGGGAAGAACGGAGGCCTAAGTGGACGCTGGACAATTCTCGGAAACCGGAAAACGACAACAGAGCAACTAACCCGAGTCAAGCGGTAACGTTCACTTGGAATCCCAACGGCGAAACGTGTTTCCTGGTGCCCAAGCGGGGCACTGGGGCAACCCTACCTCCAAACCGGATCTGGCCAGAACGCCCCTGAGGCAGCTCGGTTAACCACGGGGACCGCAGGAATATGCGAAAGGTAATGACCGTTTGGGTTAGCATTCGCTTCGCCACCAAAACGTCTAACCCGTCCTGATCCTCGAGTTGGAACAAGCTAGGTTCCACATTGGCGTTGGGGGAGGAGCAGCGATAGAATCTGACATGGATGGACGAATCCACCACGTCAATTGAAATCAGCCATGGCGGGAACGCGCGCGTTCAGACTTCTGGACATACCGATCGTGCTGGGGATCATCGTCGGGTCCGCGTACCTCGTTTATGTGACGGTCATCTACTTGGGTCCGCTGGTCCTGTATCCAACTTACGTGGACTACGCTCCGGCCGAACTGGTGCTGAATCGATTCGATCCTTACGGAGGATGGCGCCACGATTTTGCTCTGTCGCCGACCAGGAAACAGCTCGTTGCCGCGGGCGCCGGAAAGATCTATTGGATCGATGACTGGGATGACGAAGATCTCCTCCAGACCGAGATCCAGGAACTCCATGTTGCGGAGGTTTATGCCGCGACCTATTCCGGCGATGGGAAAAGAGTCGCATTTTTTATTGTGAAGCATGGCAATCCGCCGGTCCTTAGCATTGCATTTTATGACTCTGGTACGCGGCAATTGCTCGGTCAGTGGCCGGCTCCTCCCGAGCAATGGTTCTCCAGGCTTTTCATTTCTCACGATGGTTCAGCACTTCTGAATTGGTCTGACGGCGGGCTTCAGGTCATGAAGAGCTCCAATGGAGAATTGATCAGCACAATCAAGACACCCACGGATCGAGCGTGGGTGAGTTTCGCTGGGCATGGACGCCTGGTCATGGTCGGTTGCGATGACCATTACGAGGAATTTGCCTTGTACGTAAGTGAGGAACCCTATAAGGACATGCAGCTAGTAAGCTCAGTCAAGGCACCGACTGGGACGCAGTTGACTCGCCCCTTGCTTTCGCCGGACGGCAGCTACGTGGCATTGCGCGTCCATCCCACGTACTCCGTCAACGTCTATCGAATTGCCGATGGCCAGGAGATCGCAAAACTCGAAGGAACATGTCACGTCGTCAGCTTTGCATTTTCATCTAGCGGAAGATTTCTGGCGATTTCTTATTCAGACGACACAGTGACCTTATGGAGAATTGACTCGGCCACGAAATTGTGCACGTTGCGAGGTCTTCCCTTCTATCCGATTCGTTTTCTGGCCTTTGGCTCGGACGAGAAAACCTTGCTTACTCGCGACGTAAAGGCAACGGTCGTGTGGGATATCCGCCGGTACGCTAATTAGGAGCCATCCCCCGATTGCGCTCGGCGTCATCAGTCAGCAGTTCCGTGATTTCTTGCAAGCTCTTTCGACCGCTAACGCGAAACCAAATAACCATGATGGCCCAGGAGATTGGAGCGAGGGCGGCAAGCACCACTAGCACCTCCAGCAAATCCGCCCTTTTACCAGTTTCTACGATTGCCACCATCAGGCCGATGGCGCCAGCCAGGGCGGCAAACCAAAGGAATAAAAGCCAAAGAACGGGACCGAACAGCCGCGCCGTAACATGAATTTGGTCGCCTAGCCCCGCCGGCGAAAGTTTGAATCGGCCGCAGACAACCAAGGGGCACTCCCCGCTCGATGCGCGGACCTTCCTAAGTTTAAATCCCGAGTCCCACACGACGCCCTGATAATAATCTTCGCAGGCGGAAGGGGAAGCCCGTCCGCGATTAATGCGAGTCGACAATCGTCCGAGTATTGCGTCAATGGGTTCTCGCGTTGGCAGGGTGAAAGAAATATAGGGGACCAGACTTAGCCCATGCACTGCAAAGCAAATCCCGACCAAAACCGAGACGACAATCCATCCCAGCAGCTTCATCTTCATCCAGGCGAGTTCGCCATGCATCCTAATTCCGCCCGGAGCTCCGGGTTCCTCGGCGACAAGCTGATCATTCCATTGCAAAAGCCATTTATCCGGATAGGGCCACGGGCGGGGCCAATTCGGATTGGAGTTTCGCGCTTCTTCGAGCAGCACCTCCCCACTAATACGATGCATTGACCAGCCGAAATAGCACGCTAACAGCCAGCTTCCCAGAGCTAGAAACAGCGATAAAATGCGCCAGCGCATCGGATGTGCTCCCCAGAGTATTTACAATAATACACTGCTTGGTTTTGCTGGGAGACACTTATGGGCTCAACGCCTGGACTCGAGCAATTACCCTTGACTACCAAAATCATTGTCGGGGTTCTTTGCACCCTTGGTTTTGCGGTCTATGTATACATAAGCCTGAAGATAACAGGGCGGCGTTACCGGGCCGCGCTTCAGAGGGTGAAAGAACGGGCACCTTGGCCGGATGACGACTTTGTCCGTGAACTCGCACTTGTTCCGGGAACCAAGGAAGCAAGCATTGCTGTTGGTATCCGACAGGCGTTTGCCGACTGGTTGCATATTCCGGCAGGGGCTCTCAGGGCCGAAAACTCGCTGAGTCGTGACTCGGATATGCGCGCTTTGGGTGATAGTCTCGATGTCGTGGAGTTGGAGCTCTTGCTCGAAGAACGAGCGGACATTGCCATCCCGCTCCCCCTCTTGTCCGCCATCCCGTCGCCCTTTTACAAGAAGACTTTTGGAGAGACAGTCCAAGCCGTTCTTACTTTGTTGGTCTACCCGTCGCCAGCGCCCACGCTAACCATCCGAATAAAACAACGTGAGAACGACCATTGGTTGGCCAGGGTTCCGGAATTGTATGGCGTAGTCGTGCATGCACGAACCAAAGAGGAGGCCGTTTCCCGCGCCAAAAGGGCGGCGATGCACAAAATAGCTAACCGGCTGGGGCGAATTGTTCCGAAAACAGCGGCCACCTTTACCGTGGAGGACGTGGCTACGGGCAAGGAAAGGGCTACCCTTCAGGGGAACGCTAGCTTGGATTAGATGGGGGCCGTTCGGGTGGCCCAAGGAACGCAGTTATATGCCAAAGGTAATGACGATTTGGTTTACCATCGTCGCCGACTTTTCTAGCTGCCCAAAACGGTAACGACTTTTCTAAATTCCGCTGCGCCATCTTTCGGATCAATGATAAACACCGCCTGGACTGGTGGCCCCTGACCGCAGTGCGCCAAGACAGTTATCTCGTGTCGCCTTTTCGGAATGGTGGGCTTGTTCGTTGCGCCAACAAGCTGAATACTTGATTCAGTCGGATGAAGGCAGAACACGTCAACCGCCCTAGTCGTACGCCCTGGCAAAATCCCAAGTGGCTGTCCCGGATCATGGCTTATTTGGAGTTGAAGCATCTCGGGCAATCCGGGCATCGACGGATTTAATTGTTCGACTTGAACGCCAAAATGAAGATCGAGATCGCAAAGGTTGCGGACCAAGATTCGACAAAAACCGCGCTCCTGTCTGGTCTCGTCTAGTATCTCGATCTTCGGAGTTAATGTGGTAAGAGCTTTATTTTTTTCCAGGCGTTCCTTTTTCCACGCTTGGAAAGAGGCCACGACTAAGGCAATTGATCCGCAGACCAGAAACGACCATCTCAGCGAAACAGGCATTGGCTCAAGAACTGCGGCGAATGCCCATAAAGCGATGCCCAGAATCCCAGCCATAAGGGACACCCAGCCACTACATACGGCAAGTATAAACTCACTGATTGATGGCGGTTTTTCTGCCATCATTGTACCCCTTCGCCGGATTGCCTGCCCAGCGCCATCGGGGAGTACAGACCGCAAGGCGCTGAGCAGGCCAGACCGGGGATCAGCCGATCCGTCCAGCTGAAATTATTGTATGCTGAGTTTGCTTCGCAGCTGCCCAGTCGATTATAATGCAACTCTCTTGAAACCTACCGGCCTGCTGTTTGGACCTTGCCAGCAGCAGGCCGGCGCGTTTTTCATAACTTGATTGAAATTCGGAGTCAGCCTAGAATTCCTTTAGTAAGGGCATTGCCTTAGCGCGAAAAGGGTTTCAAGAGAACACTTCTCGCCAGTTGGCAAAAATCCCTTTAGAGATTTGAGCGTTTAACTCCGCGCAAAGACTGCGCGGATTTTTCCCTTTGCTTTGCATGAAGCAAAGCGGGCAACCAGAGCTTTTTGCCTGAGCCTCTGGTTGCCCTGACCTCACCTTGGAGGATACGTCCATGTTACCAGCATCGGAGAAGCCACAGAAGAAGCCGCCCCAGCGTGTCAACGTCGAGGCGCGCCAAGACTTCAAAGTTCATACGCGAGAATATCTTGCGGACGAGCGAGCGTCAGAGGATCGTATGCCACCACCATTCCGGAGTCGCCGGAAGAATGCTTTTAAGCCCTGAACCGTTGCTCACTTTTGGCGTTGCGGGTAATCTGACTCAAGCATTTGCAGGACTTACTTAGGGAGCACGGTCAAGTCCCAGAATGGTTCCAAAAGGAAGGTTAGCGGCGGAGAGTCTTGAATTCATTCAGAGAAACTTCAAAGAGGCGAGCCGTCTCAATTCAGCCTTTGGAACGGTTCAATGGGGCGCTAATTTCAAAGAATTAGTAGGTTAAAGAGCCGTTTGAAATAGGCGAGCCAAACAAGCTTCGGCTCTCTGTGGGGCTTTCTTGTCCGGAGGGGATAGCCGTGCGACCAGCCCAAATGCTCTTGGGACTGACAGTGAACGATCACTGGAAGGTGCTCGAGTTCGCTTCCCGCCCCAAGGACGCGACCGGTGGTAAGTTTTCCACCGGATACATTGTCGAGAACATCGATGGCCGCCGGGGGTTTCTAAAAGCAATGGACTATGTGGAGGCATTGCAGCACCCTGACGCCCCCAAGATGTTAGAAATAATGACCACCTCGTATAACTTCGAGAAAAGGGTTTGCGAGAAATGCCGTGACAACTATATGAAGCGTGTTGTCCATGCTATTGAGACCGGCTACATTCAGGCGGACCCCGCCCAGCCGTTCAGCCGGGTCGAGTACCTCATCTTTGACCTGGCTGACGGTGATATCCGAGCTCACTTGGACGCCCAACAGGCGGTTTGATGCGGCCTTCGCGCTTCGAACCCTTCACCATATCTCCATAGGGCTCCAACAGCTACACAAGGTCGGAATCGCCCATCAGGACCTAAAACCATCCAACGTGCTTGTGTTTCCTAGAGACGAAGGTTCAAAAATTAGCGACTTTGGGCGGGCCTGGTCGAAGGATTTCCGCGCCCCGCACGACGACTACCAGATCCCCGGGGATATGAGTTACGCGCCGCCGGAATTGCTTTACGGGGACGTAGCGACCGACGTCAACAGGAGGCGATACGGTTGTGATGTCTATCACCTTGGCAGCATGGCCGTGTTCTTATTCACCCGCGTGCACATGAATGCTTTGCTCGTCAAGCACATGGCGCCCGAGCACCGCCCGTTCACCTGGGGTGGTCCCTATTCCGCTGTCCTCCCGTACGTTCAGGCCGCCTATGCGCTGGCACTCGCCGAATTCATTGACTATGTGCCGGACTACCTTCAAAATGACTTTGCCGAAGCGATTGGGCAGCTCTGTGAACCCGACGCGGCCAGGCGTGGTCACCCTTTGAACCGGCAAGGCCATGTCAATCAATTTGGCCTTGATCGCTACGTCTCCAAGTTCAATCTGCTCTCTGCCCGGGCGGAGCTGAGAATGATCGGCGGTGCGAAGTAAATGCCAGGTGTGAATGAAGACCGTGACCGCCAGGTTGTTCCCCTATGGCGAAGTTTTGAAACGACGATCCGTCGAGGCGAGTTGGCTCCCCTCACGACCGCGAGAGGGGATCGTTTTTCCGACGAAATGCTTTCAGGGCTGTTGGACGACTACAAGGCATTCCCAACTCCTTCCGTGGCCTCAGATCTGGTTTCCGCTGCCTTTACCCTCGGACGTTACTCAATCGCGAAAGACGCGGCGCGGTTCATCCTCTCTAGCGATTCAGGAACACCAGCGGCGCGAAGCATCGCCGCAATGTTCTTGGACAAGACCGAATTGTTTCCTGGAGTAATCACCGAGGCAGAGACGGCCGACATCTCTACACTACTGGACCACCTACACGGAGGTGTGCGCCAGATCCGCATGAAGCTAAGGGCATACCCCCGGAACCCGGTCCTTTGGATGAACTTGGCACGCCTTTATACCTCACTCGGACATCAGGAAAAGGCTAAACAAGCAATGCGGATCGCCCTTGCGATGGCTCCCCAAAATCGGTTCGTACTCCGTGCGGCTTCACGGTTCTACCTGCACCTTGGCTGGGCGGACCATGCGCACTGGCTGCTCGCGAAAGCGCCAAACATCAAGTCCGACCCTTGGGTGCTGGCAGCGGAAATCGCCACGGCAGCGGCCAGCCATAACACATCGAGATTCGTCAAGACCGGACGTAGGATTTTGGAACTCCAGAGACAACCACCTTTCCATCTATCTGAGTTGGCCAGTGCGTTGGGCACGCTCGAATCGCTGGCTGGGAATTTTAAAGCGGCCAAAAACCTGATCAACTTTTCTTTGCAACAACCCGCGGAGAATTCTATAGCCCAGGCTGCCTGGATTTCCCGCAGAATCAACGCCACGCTTGTCACCGGAACTAGTCCGACAGAATCGTTTGAGGCAAATGCCTGGTTCGCATCGAAAGCGGGGAAGTGGAAATTGGCCTTGGAGCAAGCCGAGCGGTGGCAAACTGATCAGCCATTCTCCAGTCGCCCCGCGATGTTCGGGTCTCACCTAGCATCTGCCGTCGCAGAGGACTACGACCTCGCAGTCGCCTTCGCAAAGCAGGGTATCCTGAGCAACCCTGATGATTTTCCGCTTCAAAACAACCTTGCATTCTCTTTCGCGATGCGAGGCGATTTAGCCGAGGCGCAGAAGGTCATGCGGAAGATCAACATCAAGGGGCTGAGCAATGTCGAGCGAATCTTCTTCGACGCGACGAACGGACTAATAGCCTTTAGATCTGGTGATCCGGAGGCCGGAAGGGTCCTTTACCGCGCCGCCATTGATCTTGGGAATCGAATAGGTAATGGAAGCCAAAAGATTGCCAGGATTTATTATGCATTGGAAGAACTGCGTATTCAAAGTGCCGAAGCTGAAACTACCCGCCTGCATGCATTGAATGAAGCGACAACCCTCACTGAACACTGGCAGGTCGCCCTAGTCGAAAGACTGAAGCGGTACAAAGCTGGGCTAAAAGTGGCGCGCCCAGGCAGCCAAGGGCAGCCTCCGGCGCCTTCAGGCGAAAGGGCAGTTGCCGATCGGCGAGAAACTTTATGGTGAGGTCAAAGCGGAATCCGATGCAACGATTACCTTTCTGGTCACCGGCCTGGCCGTCAGGTTCAAAGACACCGAAGAAGCAAAGCTCGCAGCCCGGATGAAGTCGCTGGGGGAAAAGTCGAGAGCGTTCCTGGATTGGGCTGACCAGCTGGAAAATAAAAAGACCGTCCGCGCCCGAGGACCTCATGAGCGAAATTCTCGGGTTCCGCAAGGATTGGCTGAAGGCGGTCCGGGAGGAAAACGAAAACGCCATCAAGCAAATCACCGCGAGCCTGGAAGCCTGCCGACTAAAGACCTGGGCCGATCTCCGGCTAAAGGGCGATTCGGATACGTCGGAACCGTGATGGGCCGAGGTACTTCGCATGACCAAGACTCCTACGCTCGCCGAAGAACTATTCGAGAGGAGATCGTCCATGGTTGAAGCCCTCGAGCTTGTCACGGAATGGCTCCTTTGCGCGTCTTCGCAGCTTGGCAGACACTATTTCCAACTACCAGTCGCAGGGTCAGATGCTGAAGAAGCGGAATATCGTGAGCGAGTTTACTGCTACGAGTTGTACCACCGCTGGCGCTGTCATTGGGCCGAGGGATTTCCATACTCTTTGTGCGGTGAGGTAGATAAGCAAGGTCACCCATTAATAGGTGGCGCTTTTAAGCCGGACTTTCTGGTTCACGTGCCTGGGCAAATGGACAACCTCCTCATAGTCGAGGTCAAAGCGAACGACGGGAAGTGGGCCGGAATGGTTAATGATCTCAAGAAACTGACGAGGTTCCGCCGTGACCTTCGGGACCAAGACGGTAATTCTGCGAATTATCGTGGGGCGTATTTCTGGCTATACGGAGTCTCTGTTGCTGAATGGCCGGCTTTTAGGAATCGACTGTTACAAGAAGTCGGCGAAAGTCTAGAGTTCGACCGTTCGCTTGTGTCTTGTTTCATCCAGGAGCGAGCTGGGACGCGGGCGGTTCCCGTACCTTGGAGGTGAAAGCCCGCCTAACTCCTGGCGAGCGGAGTTACCGAGGTGCGTTTTCCCCGTTCCGACTGATTAGGCAGGAAATAGGGACGGTTTCCTATTTCTTCCCGCTTTTGGCGCGCTGTGGCGAAGGCCGGCTACCTTGTCGATTCTATGCCAAAGATAATGACGCTTTGGTTTGCCATCTATCTCGGTTTATTGGACCAAGGCTGCCGGCGACCGGTACACCCTCATGACTCCGATACAACCAGAAGTACGTCAGAAGGTCTTGCTACGTGAGTTCAGCCCTATGAACATAAAGGGTTTCCGCATAAAGGAGATTTCGCATGGCAGGGATCAAAAAACCATCCGCCTCGTTTGCGAAGATCTCGAAAAGTAGATGGATCTTCGAACCTTCCACGCGGTCCAGGATGTTGGCTCGATAACGTGCAAGTGACGAGAGCGCGAAAGAAAGCAGAATTCCGGCAGTCAATGTGGGTAGTAGTTGTGAGTTGGGCCAAACGCGCCACCCGAAATGAAGCCCCCTATTTGGATTGCCCTCCTGCCCGCCATAATTGAAAAACTTGAATGCCATCTCATTGTGGAACTTGTCAGCGCGCTCTTTGTTGCCAGGTGTCCATTTCTGAACCGATTGAAATGTTCGAGAATGACCTTGGCGTTGCTGAGCGCGATACTGGGTCTTCAAGTCTGGCATGGCGTCGTATATGCGCTTTAACGGGAACCTGGCTTTTCCTGGGGCTCCAACAGGTTTGCTAGAATCGAGCAACTGGAACGTGAAGCATGATCTCGCGGCCTGGCTTGGCCCTTCGCCCTCTATCAATGCTTGTCCTCTAACAGAAAGGAAAAGGGATCGAAGTCCGAAAGCATGCTCAAGTTCTGAGGCTACCATCGGAATTGGGACAAGTAGGTCCCGCAAAGTAATCCTTCCTTTTGGAAGCTGCTGGGTTGAGATAATGGAATGAAACAAGGTCACCGCGCCCCGACGCGCCCGGATGAGGGGCGATGAAAGCGAGATACTACGTAGATTCTGAGTAATGTCCTCGACTCCGTGTTTTCGGAATTCCTGCCAGCCCGTCGGCTGATAAATAAGGACGAGCGCGACTGCAAGATTGAGGTAACTGTAATACTGAAAAACTGGCCGAACCCTCAAGGGGGCCGCCATACTTGCGTCGTGGAATTCAAGTGCCTGCTCGAGAAAGGGGGCCACTTGCCTAGCTAGCTTCCTGCAAATCTCTTGGCCGAGCCCATGCCGATCCGACAAGAAGTGCTCCAGTGCGGATGGCTTCGCGAGGTGGCGTATGTGAGCAACGTGAACCGAAACAGGATCCATCCTCGTATCCGAAATGATCGGCTCAAGTGAGAATTGGCGCATGGCAATGGCTAATACAGTAACCTGGTTTCGCACTTCGCTAGATCAAGTTTAGCAGGTTTCTTTGATCGCCAATGCTGGTTTGGAGCCGGAGTTGATTCCGCCTTTTCGGAAGTAAGCGTCTATTTAGGCCATCCATAATGCAGTGACAGCGCAAATGCCTCATCGAGAGAAACGGCTTGGCAGGCCCTTGGAGCTGATCATTAGTGCCGGGAATTATATGGCAAAGGTAATGCCAAATTTGTTTAGCATTTTTCATGACAAGATTTGTCAACAACACATCCGG
>Ga0207070_1201_pt1 | contig 13980 bp, 16 predicted proteins | sample Alteio_BWMinHeat_92_FD_153591 | JGI IMG/M metagenome (GOLD analysis project Ga0207070, IMG submission 153591) | Enriched cells from forest soil in Barre Woods Harvard Forest LTER site, Petersham, Massachusetts, United States -... | ecosystem: Environmental > Terrestrial > Soil > Temperate forest >...
GTTCCTCCTGATTGGCGAGGAGCTCTCTCTGATTTTCGAGTAGTTTTTCCTGCTGGCCCAGGATCGTCTTTTGCTTATTTCTCAGCAACAAATTGCTTACCGTCAAACCAATCACGACAACAAGCAACAGCACCAACCCAGACCACACCAGCGGCTGGTGCCGTACGGCCCACTTTCGCGCTCTTTGCGTCAGGGTCGGCCGTTTGGCCCGGACCGGCTCGTCGCGCAGAAAGCGATCCAAGTCGTCGCCCAGCTCCCGGGCCGTGGCATAGCGCTCTGCCGGGTTCTTGGCGATGGCCTTGAGGACAATGGTTTCCAGGTCCACCGGGATGGAGCGATTCAATTTCCGGGGATGGGGCGGGTCCTCGAAAGCGATTTGCCGCAGCACCGCCTGGCGGTCCGGCCCGTTGCAGGCCGGCTCCAGGGTCAACAACTCATAGAGTGTCACGCCCAGGGAATAAATGTCCGTCCGCTGGTCCACGGTTACGCGCTGGGCCAAGGCCTGCTCCGGACTCATGTAACGGAGGGTGCCCAGCAGATCGCCGGTGAGCGTCAGTTTGTTGTCGCCCTGAATCTGGGCGAGGCCGAAGTCCGTGATCCATAGGTTGCCGCGGACGTCCACCATTAGATTGCCCGGTTTGATGTCGCGGTGCACGATGCCCAATTGATGGGCGTGGTCAAGTCCCTGGGCGGCCTGCACGCCCAATTGAACGGCCGTGCGGAAGAACAACCGACTTCGGGTCGAATGGTCAGTGGAGTGAAGACCGGCCGGTGTCTCCTCCGTGCTGCCCGCGACCGGCGTGGCAGGAGTGTGGGAGGGACAAAGGGGTGAGGGGCTGGCTTGGAAGGGGCTTGGATTTCGGTCCGTTTCCGCGGGCAATCCCGCCCCTTGCCGCAACTCTTCAATCATGGCGGCGAGCGTGCGTCCCTCGATGAACTGCATGGCGTAATAGTGCACGCTTCGCTCGCAGCCCACGGCATAGACGGGAACGATGTTCTGGTGGTGCAGGTGTGCGGCCGCCTGGGCTTCATTATGGAACCGCTGAAGTTGCCTGGCGTCGAGCGCGGATGCGAAGGGCAGCATCTTGAGGGCCACGCGCCGGCCCAGCGACATTTGCTGCGCTTCATACACCACGCCCATGCCGCCCCGCCCGATTTCTCTTAGAATCCTGTAGTCGCCCAGGGGAACCCCTTCGGGGCCGATGGCAGCGGCGCCGGCTGACGCTCCCTTTTCCGCGGGGAAGGGGGAAGCCGCGTGCATGAATTCCAGGGCATCCAGACATTCCGCCAAAGGACCGGAGATTTCGGGGAAACGGCCCAGGAATGGGAGGCGGTCCGGCTTCTTGCCCGCCTCCAAAGCGGCCAGGTATTCCCGCACCGCCTGAATCACGCGCGGATCATCCAGGGGCAGGGAACTCTCTTTCCCGGCTGTTGCCACGGGCTGGGCGACCTTCTCAAGCTCGGGGGACCATGCTCCGGTAGAGTTCATGACATCACTCCTAAAACCCGCCGCAGGCGGGCCAGGGTGCGCACCCACAACTTGTCCACGCTGCTGAGCGTCCGGCCCATGCGCTTGGCCACCTCGGGAAAGCTCAGCCCTTCCAGGTGACGCAGGATCAACACCTCCCGATAGTCTTTCGGAAGCTGGCTGAGGGCGTTGGCCACGAGGACCATTTGTTCCCGGTTGGCGGCGTCCCGACTCGGCGAGCTGGGCGCCGCCACCAAACCGGGGTCCGCTATTTGAGAAGAACGTTCCAATTCCACTTCCAATTCCCGCTCAAGGCGAACATCCCGACCCCGGGTGCCGATATAGGCGGACCACATTCCCCAGGTTGTGGGCCAGGATGCGGCGCAGCCAGCTTGTCAATTCTTTTTCAGTCGTGCCGCGAAATTGGCCGAAATCCCGATAGGCCTCCAGGAACGCATCCTGGACCAGGTCGGACTCATCCAGCTTGCCTTGGAGCCGACGTAGCAGCGTCAGCCGGGCCAAGAGGGTAAGATAGTTGCGGTATCCGTCCAATAGCCTCCCCAGAACCGAAGTGTCCCCGACCCGGGCTCGGTCTATCAGCCGCTCCAGATCGGAGTGAACGGCGATGTTCATAGTTTACCTACCCCTATAACCTAGGCACGAAAGAGATGCAAATGCCCCCGTCAAAATAATCACTTTGTGGCCCCCGTTAGGGGACCTTGGATCAGGCATGTTCGTCGATCAGATTCTCAATAGCCGTGGACGGTTGAGATTACGGCGTCGGCGGGGATCGAGGTGGGAAGAATGTGTTGATCTATGGTAAACGTATTGACCCATTTGTATAGCATCGTCCTCATCGAGGTGTATGCCGTACCCCTTTGTTGCCATTCTTGGTAACCTTGCTGTGTGCCCCGAATACTCGCGCCGATCAACGCGCTGCCGTATGAAAGGAATTCCGAATGCCCTTGGCGGATTTGGACTTGCTCATTAATCGAACAGCCCTGCCGAGTGACGTTCGTTCCTTTCTCCGCGAGGCGGAGCGGCGCATTGACCGTTTTCAGCTTACTTGCCAAATACCTGGCTTCGTACCCAGCGAATTCGAATTCGCCTATAATGTCTTGCAGGCTTTGGCATCGGCCGCTCCCACCTTTGGCGACCTGTTCTGCGAATGGGGCAGCGGCTTTGGAGTCGTTGCATGCTTGACCGCCATGCTGGATTTTGACGCCTGCGGCATTGAGATCGAGGGAAATCTGGTAGAGGCCGCTGAACAGCTCGCCGGCGATTTCGACCTCCCGGTGGAGTTTGTATGCGGCAGTTTCATTCCAAAGAGTGCTCAGGTCTGTTCGGAGGCCGACAATGGATTCGCCTGGCTTGTCACCGACAAAGGCAATACGGAAGAAGAACTTGGCCTGGCCATGGATGACTTCGGAGTCATCTTTGCCTACCCCTGGCCCGATGAAGAGCGACTGATCGGCAACTTGTTCGAGCGTTATGCGGCCGCGGGAGCGGTGCTGGTCACCCACCATGGGGGTCAAGAATTCCGTCTGCGCCGAAAGACGTGAAATGATTGGAGCTTAGTCTCGCTCCTCATTCCGAAGGCGCGGTCCTGCCTAGGTCATCGCACCACTGGCCTAGTGCCTCCAGATCTCGAATCGCGGCTTGAATATTACTCGGTGGTGTTGACCGGTTGACCCGATCCTTGTTCATGCGGGCACCTAAATGATCAGCCCACCGGTAGGCTTTCTCCAATAGGTAAACCGGGCAGTGACCTTGGGGGTCTTGCTCCACAAGGAGATAGAGATCCCGCATCGTTCGGCACCATATTCCCAACCGAGACGGAGTGTTTAGTAACAATTCGGGCACGTGCGCGGGCGTATATTGCTTGTTGTACGCCACCAGCCGAGCGTGGAAGGCATCATAGGCCTTCTGCTTGGCATGGAGATCCTGCATGGTGAGCCCCGCCCCTGCCGTCTGAGACGGGGTTTTCCGTAGGTTCTCCCAGCGGGCTTCCAGATCGACTAACAGGGCCAGCTCTGACGCCTGAGCGGAATCGAGTCTCCTAACGGATGCTTCTTTCATCTCGGACATTAAGTTCCTACTTTCTCACGGGGAAATCCAGGCGCTGCGCTTGGCGTCATGTTATCGACAACCAGGTTTTCCAACCTGATGGCAACAAGGAAAAGCAGGCATAATAAGCGAGGTTGAATCGTACTATTCTTTTGCCCACCCTCCGGGGAAGATACCCGATAACCAACAAAATGACTACACCTAAAACCCGGCTCCATGCGCGACGGCGTGGCGTCAGCTTTACGTGATGCGACTAGCAGACATGAAGGAGAAGTGCATCACGGATTTGAAGGCAGGCCGTGCCGCCATGTGGCCTCACTGGTCGCCTTTGGCCACGCGTCCTGCGCCGGGACACCGGCAAGTAGCCTTATCCCCTTGGGAGGTTTTCCCTGAATCCTGGACAAAGTCTGCCCATCCTCCTTTATTAAGTACCGTTAGTGCGTTTGTTACCCTTATGGGACCCAAGAGAGGTGTACCATGAATACCACACCGTTGACCGATCTTGCTCGCCGCATTACCAACCAGGAAGCCGAACTGCAGAAGCTCCGAAGTGAATTTGAGGAACGCCAGCGAAAACTGGCCTCCTTGACTAAACGTAAAGAAGCCTTGCAGACCCAACTCCGCCAAATCGAGGCCGAGAGCGCGGCCCTGGTTACAGGCGTGCCAAAGAAGAGTAAGATCTCGCGGCCTACACGGGCCAAGGCCTCAAAGGGTCAACCGGCCAGGAACGTCAAGGGCCGCTCCGTCAAGCCCACCGCTCCGGCAAGAAGCCCGACGACCGAGGCGGGGCTGACGCTGCCGAACCTAATTGTGAGAATCGTTCAGGAAGCACGTGGCGCTCTCAGCGTTAGCCAGATAGCGGAGGAAGCCCTTCGCCGCGGCTTCACCTCCACCAGCGGCAACTTCCAGAAGATGGTTGCGATCCGGGTCCATGAATTGCGAAGGAAAGGAGTGCTCCGTCCTGCCGACGGGCAAGCAGGTTTTGTCCTGGGCAAGTCCTCACGCAACCAAGCTGCGAGTGCCCGAGGCTCAGCGCTCCCAAAGAAAAGCTCGAGCAACGGCACACCTGCTGGATGGAAGAACTCCAAACCTTCTCAAGGAAATCACAAGGCTGAACAGCCCTCCCTTCGATCAGTCCTGACCACGTTGCTGGAGAGAAGCAAAGGGCCGTTACTTGTTCGGGACTTGGCCAAGCGAGCTCTGGGTTCCGGCTATCGCTCCGCCAGTAAAGACTTTGAAAACGTCGTCCAGGTCACCGTTGCTAGGATGGACGACATCGTGAATGTGCCGGGAAAAGGCTACCGCTTGAAAAAGGGGAAGGGCTAAGGTAGTCCGGGATTTCGATGAACTTATTACCCCAAGGCGGAAAGTGCGGTGAGCTGAAATGATTCTCGCAAGCACACTCTTGGCCGTCTTGCTGGCCTCCCCGGCCGGCGCCGACAACGCCCTGACCGAAAAAGAAAAAGACGAGGGCTGGATCTTGCTATTCGACGGCAAGGCGCTGGACGGTTGGATGACGAGCAGCGTCAAGCCGAGCCGGACTCCGGTAGAGGACGGCTCCATCAACCCGCACAAGTGCGGCGGCTACATGATGGTCCATAAGGAGAAGTGGGAGAACTTCATACTGTCGCTGGACATCAAGATCAGCAAAGGCTGCAACAGCGGCGTCTTTGTCCGCACCTATTCGCTGGAGCCGCGGCCAGGCAAGGACGTGGGCTTCAACGGCATTGAGGTGCAAATCCTGGACAGCAAGGGGACCAGCTATCACGACACCGGCGCCATATACGATCTGGTCAAACCCGCCAAGAATGCCATGAAGCCAGTCGGAGAATGGAACCATATCCTCGTACGGTGCTACAAGAACCTGATCGAGGTAGAACTCAACGGAGAGAAGGTGACGCGGATGGACCTGGACGAGTGGACGAAGCCGAACCTTCGGCCCGACGGCACCCCACACAAGTTCGACATTGCCTACAAAGACCATCCTCGCAAGGGCTACATCGGGCTGCAAGATCACGGTTCGCCGTGTTGGTTCAAGAACATTAAGATGAAGCCGCTGAAGTGAGGGGAGTCATTAGCCGTTGACCAGGGAACCACTTTCTGGGTCCCCAGGCACGGACGCAGCGACTTGCTTGGCAACCTCCCCGCCCAGGTCGCGCCGGTTGTCGTCGTAGCGCTCCAGAACCCGGACATCCCTATGGCGGGAGAAGCGTTGCACGGCTCGGACGTTGCCCCCCGTCAGATCCAGGGCCTCCGTGATAGCCGCATGACGCAAACCGTGGGGCCATACCTTAAACCCAAGTCTCCGGCCCAGCTCGCGAACCATGCCATAGAGACCGATCGCCGTTAGCCGGCCCTTGCCCGGATGGGTTCGATTCATGGAACAGAATAGCGGTCCCGGAGCCTCGCCTCGAACACCGATCCAAACTTCCAGGGCCTTTTTGGTTTCCGGAGGAAGCGTTAGTTTCACCTTGGAGGTGCGGCCCTTACCGAGGACCGCCACGGTTCCGGCTTCCCGGTCCAAATCTTCCATGTCGAGATTCAGAACTTCGGCGCGGCGAAGCCCCAGGTCGTACAAGCAGCGGAGCGGCGCACGGTCGCGCAAGCTTTTGGGGTCCTTCCGGTTGGCCAAGGAGTCGAGCATGTCGCGGAAACCGGCTCGGCCCGGCCCTCGGGTGTCTCGATACGGGTCAGCCTTCACACTTTGAACTTCAATCGCCCAGGAAACCACGCCCAGGGTCCGGCCCAACTTCACCAGGCTTCGGAGAGCCGTCAGCCTGCGGTTGATGGTGTTGGCCGCCAGTTCGCGGTCCATAAGGTGCGCCTTGTAATCGAGAGCCAGGGCGTTCGCTTCCCCCGGCCGCTTGGGTGGAAAGGTCCAACTTCTTCTTCTGAGAAATCGTCAGTTTGTTGTTTGCTTCTGACTTCTTGAGAGCCCTGTTTGGGCCGCCAAGCAAATGAAGTAACAGCAGGGCCTTCTGGTAGTCCAGCAATTTGTCGACCATCTGTTCCCCTTCTCTAACGCAGCTGAATGGCCCGAGTATACGCCTTAGCGCCGTCCATTTGCAAGCAAAAACTAATTATCTCTTACGACCGGTTGGAGTCGTTGTTGGCCTTGCCTTTGTTTGTGCCTACGCCGGTCCATCTCTAGAGAAACTGACTTCAAGTCGGACTGGCCGGCATCCAAGACTTGCTATCATTTCCTCTGTAGCTTTCGGCTTTCTTTGCTCGGTTTTGCGAGGACACACCTTTGCCGGACCCCGAAGCCCTTCCTCCCCCAACCCACCCGGTGCCGAGGCAGCGCCACGGCGACTATTCTGAACCCGGCGCGGCAGTTGACCCGATCCCAATCGCTCTCTCGTATCATCAGCAAACCAAGCACCACCTGGACCGCTATGCTCGTTCGCTAGGTTACCTTGACTGGGCAACCCAGCCGGACCCATTTCGCATTTTCAAGGGGACCATGCGCGTTGAGTTGCCCCTTGCGGCGGACGGTCTGACCACTCCCTACGCTGATTTGTTCACACCATTGGCCGTACCGGTCCAGCCGCTGGATTTTAGGAGCATCGCCATCCTCTTTGAACTGGCCCTCGGACTATCTGCCTGGAAGGAGTTCAAGGGCAGCCGCTGGGCCCTTCGCTGCAACCCCAGCAGTGGCAATCTGCACCCCACCGAGGGCTATGCCATCGTGCCGGCACAGCCGAACTTCGAGGCTGGCGTCTATCACTACGCCAGCCACGATCACTGCCTGGAGCGGCGCTGCTGGCTGGAGGAGAGCGGGGCGGCCGACCTGGCCCGGGGCTTGCCATCGGACTCCATCCTGGTGGGGCTGTCGTCGATCCACTGGAGGGAGGCGTGGAAATATGGCGAGCGGGCCTTTCGCTACTGCCAGCACGACGCGGGCCACGCGATAGCCACGGTTCGCTACGCAGCGGCCGCCTTGGGCTGGTCGGCGCTTCTGCTCGATTCCTTTTCGGATGACGACGTCGCCGCCGTGCTGGGACTGGACCGCGACGCAGATTTCGCCGGAATCGATCCGCACGACCGCGAACATCCGGCCGTCTTGATCCTGGTGTCACGCGGACCAGTGTCCACGCCGCCGCAGGCGCTGCCCGTGGAAACGATCCGTGCGGGTCACTGGACAGGCCAGGCCAACCAGCTCAGTCCCACTCATGTGGACTGGGACATTATCGATGATGTTGCCAAGGCCACCTGGAAGCCGGTGACGGACTGGCCCGGACGCGTCGAGCCCACGCCGTTGCCGCCGCTGTCCTCTGCCTGCCGCACCTCGGCCGCTTCTTTGATCCGCCAGCGCCGCAGTTGCCTGGCGCTCGACGGCCAGACCCCCATTCCCGCCGAAACTTTCTACCGGATGCTCGATCATCTGCTGCCGCGCCCAGGGGTGCCTCCCTGGGATACGCTTTCCTGGCCACCCCAACTTCACGCGGGCATTTTCGTCCACCGCGTGACTGGCCTGGCCCCTGGACTGTATTTGCTGGAACGGGACGAGGCGATTCACGATCGGCTTCGGGCCGCTCTGCGGCCAACGTTTCTCTGGGAACAGCCGGCGGATTGCCCGGCGCATTTGCGGCTGTATTGCCTGATGCAGGAAGACCTGCGACGCACTGCCCAGATTGTTAGCTGTCATCAAGAGATCGCCTCGGATGGCGCCTTTAGCCTGGGCATGATTGCTGATTTTACTCAGACAATCCGCGCCAAGGGCGCCTGGTGGTATCGCCGTCTGTTCTGGGAAGCGGGGGTTCTCGGCCAAGTGCTGTATCTGGAAGCCGAGGCTGCGGGCGTGCGCTCAACAGGGATCGGCTGCTATTTCGATGACGCGTTTCACGAGCTGTTGGGCCTAAACGGCAATGAGTTTCAGGACCTGTATCACTTCACGGTGGGCGGGCCGCTTGAGGATCGTCGCCTGATGACCCTCCCGCCTTATGCCCACTTGCGGCGCACAAGAACCGTTTAGCCACGCGCTCACCTCGAAGCGAGTTGAATATGACTCCCCCCATTCGCCGGGATCCTCATAGAGGCTAGCCAGGTGGAGACCTTTCATCTCGCTCTAGCCCCAAGGAGTGCCTCACTCTATTGAGATTACGTCCTCTATCGGCGGGATGAGAGCCACCCGGTCTGGCCGGTCAATAAGAGTTGCACGCACGACTTCCTCGTAAAGCATTCGCCAATCGAGGTCGGCATTCTTAGCGGCTATGGGCGGAAAAGGAGTAGGATGCTGCCGCTTTACCAAGATCCCTGGTTCACCTTCCGGTTTGCCGACGACCGGATCATCCCTCGATTTCACCTGGAGGGCGTCGAGGCCGGGCAGCGGGTGTCGGTCTTCAAATTCGACCCCAGCACTAATGAGCGGCTTGGTCTGCTGGCGACCGGGACTGTCGGCGAAAGCGGCTGGGTGGACCTGGCCGAGCCGATCATAGTTCGAGCGGGAGATGTGTTTATCGTTGTGCCGGAACCGCTTGGGGAGTAGTAATAGGCGATTCATTCCGGCTCAGGAGGCAGCCGGATGCCGAGGTCGATAAGCCCCGCTGATTGCTGTTGGGCTTCACCCTCCCTTCGGCATCGGTCACAGATGATCTGACCCTCGACCTCCGCTGAGTGCTTCTCACAGGCGGGTTTGAGGCACACGTCGCACTCCCGGTAGAGCCAGGTGTCCCGGTCCCTGGGGTCAACCTTCAAGATCGGCTGCAGTTTGCGGTTGCAGCCATCGACGCTGCACTTCACGAAGGACATGGAGATTCCCCCTGGCAAAATGGTCACACGGATTCTGAAACCATTGGTACGTCCTCTTGGTTGAGGCAGTTAGGGCAGTACCAGGGGGCTGGGGTTTTGACAGGTTTCGGGCTTCTCTTGCGGCATCTGGCGCAGCGGAAGCGCTTGCCTTTGACGGCGGTTTTCGGCCGCACTTTTTTGCCAGTCCTGAAAATCCTCGCCATTGCAACTCCATCAATGAATGCTGTACCTCGGTGCAACCGTCAGAAGCTTCTCAATTTCTTCTTGCGTGGGCGGTGGTGCGGTCATCCCCCCGACAGGGACCGGCTGGCCGACCTCGAAGAACATCAACCGTGAAAGGCCAGGACCAGCGGCGTTCCAATTGAGGGCGTTTTTTCTCCCGCCTGATTTTCTGCCTCCTTGTATCTCCGGTCAAGTTATCCGCATCCTCGATTTGCGGTTAGACCACCAAGGAGCCAACCATGCAAATTCCCGTGATCCGTGGCCTCATCGACCGCCGCATCCTGGTCAACTTCCGAGTGGACCCGGAGGCTTTAACCACGATTCTGCCCGCCCCATTTCGGCCCAAACTGGTGAAAGGTAACGGCATGGCCGGTGTCTGCCTGATCCGGCTCAAGGGTATCCGGCCCAGGTTTTTGCCGGCCCTCCTGGGCCTTTCTTCCGAAAACGCAGCTCACCGGATTGCCGTGGAGTGGGACCAGGACGGCGAAACCAAGGAAGGCGTATTCATCCCACGACGGGATACCTCCTCTCGGCTCAATACCCTGCTGGGCGGTAGGTTTGTTTCCTGACGTGCATCACCATGGCGCCTTCCAAGGTTCACGAAAAAGACGACCACTACCGAGTGGCTTTGGTCAGCCATGACCGGCATACTCACTTGCTGGTAGAAGGGCACATCGCCCAGGACCTCCCTAGAACTTCTGTTTTCGGGTCGCTCGAGGAGGCGTCAGATTTCTTTGAGGGTGGATCATTGGGGTACTCAGTCACGGCCAAGCCGGGCCAGTTTGACGGCCTGGAGCTTCACAGCTTCAACTGGCAGGTTCAGCCCCTGGCCGTCGACAAGGTGGAGTCGAGCTTTTTTGAAAATCGGGTCTTGTTCCCGGCCGGCTCGGTGGAGTTTGATTGCGCACTTTTGATGCGAGGAATCGAACATGAGTGGCATGGCAGGGGGAAGTTGTATGGAGGCCAGTTAGTCTGTTCGTCGGTCAGAAGATCCATCACGGAGTCTCCGCTTAGTCGCTGAACGGGCTTCAATTTTCCTTTGCCACGATCCTCACGGCCTTCGAGTCCACCTGCAACCGTATGCCTCGAATGCTCGATCCTTTGCCTTCCTCGTAGTAAACACAATACACTTGACCATTCGGCAACTCCACCATGCTGGGATACGCCCCACCCACCGAGTCAATCTGCACCGACCCTTGCCACGTCTTGCCGTCGTCGTTCGTCCAGTGCAGTGAAGTGGCCGGCACCCGATGGGCCAGAAGAATGACGCCGCTGCTGTGCCGCAGGAAATAAGGGGAGTGACCCTTGAAGCCGAAGGATCGCACCGGCCCCCAGGTCTTGCCCAGGTCTTCCGACAAGGCGTAGTGCATGTCCACCTTGGATGAGCGAAGGGCTGCCAGCAGCTTGGCGCCTTTAAGCCGCACCACATCCGTTTCGGCATCGAGATAGACGCCTGCTTTTTCACCAATCATCGCCAATTCTTTCCAGGTCTTGCCGCCATCATAGGACTTAACCGTACCACCAAAGGCCAGGTTCTTTTTGTCGTCTTCGTGGTAAAGGCCCAGGATCAACGAACCATCAGGTTGTTCTCGCACTGGTGATGAGCAGGCGAACGAGTAAGGCGAATCCAGGTTGAGCTTGATCGGCTCGCTCCAGGTGTTTCCCTGGTCCGTCGAGCGAGCCAGCAGGATCGCAACTCGGCCTTGCTGGAGCGTAAACCAGTTGAGGAGGAGCGTTCCATCTTTGAGGCAAGCCACGGAGGGGTCTCGGTCGTCCTGGTCCGTGTCCATTACCACGAGCGCCTTGCTCCATTCTTGGCCATTGTCGGAGGAGCGTACCGCCATGATGCGACCACCCTTGGGCCACTTGGAGCTTGGTGTGGAAACATGACCGTAACCGGAATAGAAGACACAAAAAAGTTCGCCGTTCCGCAGTCGGCAAACATCTGGGAATGCAGCGTAACCACCTGCCGACTGGCCGGAACACACGATCTGGTGCTGGGCGAGAATTGTGGACACCGCAAGGAACAGGATTGAAGCTGCCAAAGCCCATGTCATTCTTAGGAGAACCATCGTTGACCTCACTTGTCCTGTAGGGATGGCAGTTTTCTGGATGGTCTTATGGTCCGTTGGTCACTCTTTCGACAGGCCGTCGTAGCACTCAAGCAGTCTGCGGCCAACATCAACGGGGACGCCGAGTTTCGACACGTCCTCCATCCCTGCAGAAATCGCAATCAGAGCGCCAACCAGCTTCTTTTCGTCCTCGTCAGCTAATTCTTTGCCGCTGGAGAATCTCTCATGGTAGGCCAGCCATGCCGCCGTGATGCTGCACCAGAGAACGACTTCGCTTTCAGGGTGCGTATCTCGCATGAAAGTGACCTCGAACTGTTCTAGCGTCATGCCGAGGTACCTCCCGATTACGTCGAAAACGGCCTTGATTTGTTCGAGCATTTCCGGCGGCAACGATTCGTGACGAATCGGCCCCGGTCGGAGTTGGCTTGGATCGACGTATTCAGGTTCGCTCATGGGAGGCCCGTCAATGTGACTAAATTGCAGATTACATTATGCCCCGGTGATGCGTCGTCTCGCATGCCGTCAACATTCTCGCTAATGGTTCCTTATCCGCCAACCGGTGATCATTTCCGACTTCGATGAGCGCTGAAGGCGGCAGTCCGCTTTTCCTGACCAGATCCTCGCTGTCGGAAAACGGCACCACGTCGTCGGCTCGTGAATGCAGAATCACGGTGCAGGGCTTCACCGTTTTCGCTGTCCCCCAATTCTTCCAGGCCGGGCAGAGCAGTATGAGATGGGCATCTCCGATTCGAAGGTTCATCGCGACGGCCCCACCTCGTGAGGAGCCGATAATAACGTTGGGGCCGTGAAGGTTGAACTCGGCTTGGGCTATTCGAACCGCCTCCTCGAAATCCTCGTCGGGAAGCGCAGGATTGAAAACTTCGTGGCCGTGCTGGGCGAGGAAAGTCGGTTTGACGCCCCCTGGAACCGATTTCCAGCCGTGCAGGAACAGGATTTTCATGGAGGCAATCTATCCATGACAGCGTGATGTGGCGCTGGCATAGTGAGCCGGGTCTGGCAGCTAAATGGCATACATCATTGGTCGTGAGTAGGAAGCCGGGCCTACATTCTACCGCGGGACCTGATTGGTCAGTCGAACGTAATTGACGATGGCCTTCCGCAACGTGCTCATTCGGCCCTCCACGGAAGGAGGAAGCCTGCCAAGCCGGGACGCAGGTGCAACTTTTCGTTAAACTTTCCGCCGTGGCGGTGACGCAAAGCCGGGCTGACGATCTCTTTTCCTTACTCAGTAGACTACTGACATTAAATCCGGACTACTGAGTTTCTTCGCAAATCCTCGCTAGTTTTTGCAACCCCTTGCAAATCGGTATTTCGATGGGTAGGATGCTCGGAAATCGCCTAGTTTTCGGGTAGTTTCGGCAAAGGTCCATAGGAGCCAAACCCTAAATGGCATTCAAGAGGTCAGGGGTTCAAATCCCCTATCCTCCACTAGACCTAAACCTTTGCCGAGCGTTAGTTGAACATACCTTCCGTTGGTCGGTAGGGCGGCCCGAATTCTAAGACGAATGTCAGTTCCGAGTACTATTAGGCCGATAAGTGAGAGGAAAAGCTTAGAAGACACCAAGCAGGATGGCGCCCTTTCGCAATGACGAGTTTTTACCATTTCTCCGGCTCGGGCGCATAAACGGTTGACGCGATGGGAAGGCCGCCGAATTTTTGTTTGACACTGGTCATCCCCGCGTATACACTCATCCCCGTTCAACTCTCTATCCAAACCGCAGTCTGCTCAAGGGGATCGATTAATGAGCATGCGGTGGACCGGTTTCCCTGAATGCTACAAAAACGCCTGGCCGATCATTCTGTTGGCGTTGGCGTTGGCGTGCACGCTTTCCGGCTGCTCCCATGGGCCGCCAGCAGGAACGGTAACCGGGACTGTCAGGTATAAAGGCGAGATCGTGCCGGCGGGAAAGGTGACTTTCTTCGGTCCCAGCAATCAGGCCGCAAGCGCTCCGATCAACCCCGACGGCACTTACACGGCCACGGATGTGCCTCTGGGCTCCGTCAAGGTTATCGTGAACACGCCTCGTCCCGCGGCCGAGCTGAAAAAAGCGGCCAAACAAATGAAGAAACGATTTGGCAAAGGCAATGAATATCCTGAAAGTTCGGATGCCGTTTCCGTCCCCGACAAATACGGCGACCCCGCCAAGTCGCCTTTGGGACTCACCGTCAAGGAAGGTTCGCAGCCATACGACATCGAAATGAAATGAACAACCTCATCTCCGTTTCCGAGGTGAGGGAGAGGTGTTCGGTTTTATCTATTCCACTTTTCAGGAGGTGCCTCATGAGGCATAAAGTTGGTCCGCGTCGTAGGCCTGCTTTTACGTTAATCGAATTGCTGGTGGTGATCGCCATCATCGGGGTGCTCATCTCATTACTTTT
>Ga0207070_1202_pt1 | contig 13972 bp, 11 predicted proteins | sample Alteio_BWMinHeat_92_FD_153591 | JGI IMG/M metagenome (GOLD analysis project Ga0207070, IMG submission 153591) | Enriched cells from forest soil in Barre Woods Harvard Forest LTER site, Petersham, Massachusetts, United States -... | ecosystem: Environmental > Terrestrial > Soil > Temperate forest >...
ACGCCGGCGTCCATGATGTCCAGAAGCTGGTTTGGAATCCTGACCCGGTCGACAGTCCTGCCCACCAGGAGTTGTAAGGCACAGCTCGGCCGATTGAAAGAAAGCTATCATCAGGCTCATCCCCGCGCCTGATGGAAGCCTCGCCCACGCTTCGAGTTAGTGTCGTTGCACACCAACCCGAAGCGTCAGCGAGGATGATTGGGGATGATTTCGTGTCGAAAGGTGAACGAAGATGCGCGGCTTCCTGAAGTTCTTTTTGCTCGCGATTGCTTGGGTATTCGCCCAAAGCATGGCCACGGCCCAGGATGTGAAATGGCGGTACGATTATAATGCCGCCCGCCGTGAAGCCGAGCAAAAGAGCATGCCTTTGGTCGTCGACATCGGCACGGAAAACTGCTTTTGGTGCAACAAGCTGGATGCCATCACCTTCCATGACCCGACGGTAGCCGAAGTCATCAACAGCAAGTTCATTCCGCTCAAGGTGGACGCGCACCGCAACGCCGCGCTCAGCGATGCCTTGCGAATTCAAGCGTTTCCGACGGTGGTCCTGGCCGCGTCGGACGGCAAGATTCTGGCCACTTTGGAAGGCTACATGGAGCCGATCCGTTTTCACGAGCAGCTCCAGCGGACGCTCGTGAGCGTGTCCAACCCGGAGTGGATGAACCGGGATTATTTGGAAGCGGGCAAAGCGGTCGCCGGCGCCGACTATGCCCGAGCGATCGCGCTGCTCAAAGGCGTGACCGAGGATGGCCAAAATCGGCCCATTCAGCTCAAAGCTCGCCAGCTCTTGAATGAATTGGATCAACAGGCTGCTACCCGATTGGCTCGGGCCAAGCAGTACGAGGACAAGGGCCAAACCACCGAAGCCATGGAAACCCTGACCGAGCTGGTCCGGGCCTATGCCGGCACCCAGGCCGCGACCGAGGGAGGCGAACTGCTGACCAAGATCGCCGACAAACCGGAGATCAAAGCCCGGCAACGTACTCGTCGTGCCCGCGACCTCCTGGCTCAGGCCAAAGAGGATTTTCGCACTCATCAGTATCTGCGCACCCTGGAACATTGTGAAACGCTCGTCACCAACTATCCCGATCTTCCTGAAGGCGCGGAAGCGGTTCAGTTGGCTTCCGACATTAAGAGCAACCCGGAATGGATGAAGCAAGCTTGCGATTCACTCAGCGATCGGCTCGGATTGCTTTACCTGTCCCTGGCCGAAACGTGGATCAAGAAAGGTCAGCCCAAGGAAGCCGTGATTTGCTACGAGCGTGTGATTCAAACCTTTCCCGGCAGCCGTCAAGCCGACACCGCCCAACAGAGATTGGCCCAACTTCAAGGCCAACCAACTCGCCAGGCGAATTTCAAGAAGTAGATCGGCGTTCGCCACGGATCCAACACGGATGAAACACGGCATCCAGGAAACCATTCGACCATTGCTCGCGGCTAAGCGAGTTGTTTTTCCGGTTTCCTCTGGGCATGCGGGCCGTTGGCGGTCCGGGGCATCAGCATTTGGGCGAAGTTGCGGAACAATTTGAGTGGGATCAGGCCTAAGACGATGAAGCCTAGTTGCGTGAGCCAGAAGATAGTGAGACCGGTTGCCAGCGTGTTGTTGAACCCATAAGCGTGCAGGCCGACGCCGAGTTGATTGGTGCCGAACCACGACCAGCCGGTGACCATGTTGCCGCAGACGGCCAGCACGGCCATGCCGCGCTGCTTCACCAAGCCGGCCCAGCGCGCGTGAAGAATCAGGGCGTTCATCAGAACGATGAGAAGGGCGCCATTCTCTTTCGGATCCCAGCCCCAAAATCGGCCCCACGATTGATCGGCCCAAATACCGCCCAGCACCGTGCCGGTGAAGCTGAGCAAAGTCGCGAAACACAGGATTCCATATATCATTTTTCCAACGATGTTAATTTCCGGCAGGTTAACGAAAACACCCAACATGCGGTACACGATGTATGCCATTCCCAAGAAGCCGGCCACAAACGTCGCGGTGTAACCAAAAGTAACGCAGCTAACGTGCGTCGCCAGCCATAGATTCGTGTCCAGAACAGCCTCAAGTTGATGCAGAGTGTCGCCGGTCGACGCCAGGTGGTGGCCGATGTACAGAGTTACGGCGCCCAAAACAGCGGCCAGTAAATTCCCGATGCCGATTGGATATATGATCTCGAGAATCAAACATATAATCACGGCGCCAAAACCAATAAACACCGCCGAGGAATATAAGTTGGTCACGAAAACAAACCACCGATCCATCAAATACATTCGGGCAAATAATGCCCACATGTGGACCGCCAAGGTTATCACCGCGAGCCAAAACGCGGATCGGCCTAATGGCTTAGTCCAGCCTAGGAATGCCAAACAAGCCAACACAAAAACGCAGACATAGAGGACACAGCATTGAATGAAGGGTTCGAAATGGTTGAAGAAGACTTCGAATTCGATAGTTCTGGTTTCCGGCAGCTGCAATCCTTTTAGGTATTGCTGATAAGTGGCAAGCTCTTGATTGAACGTTCGAATGTCTCCCTTGGCGTAGGACGATAATATTGTCGCAAGCGCTCGCATCGGCTTGTTTTCCTCGCCGTCTTGCTGTTCCTTCACAAAAGCTTCCCGAATTGTCAGCCAATCGCCTCCGGGTGTTTCCGGTGGAACCATCTGCAGAAACTCGGTCGCACGGGCAAGTTGAATATACCTTTCCAGATGCCGGGCTAACTCAATGCACTCAGCGTCGAACTTATCTTGCTGTTTCTTGGGATTACTCTTGGCCTTATCGACCTCCTTTTCAAGCTTTTCAAGCTTGTCCGAGAATTCCTCAATTGCATAGCGGAATCCGGACCTTGGGGCCAAGGCGAGCAAATCCAATACTTGATCGTTCTCAATACGAAAAACCTTGGCTTTATCCGCGGGGCTGGGATTTCGCGACACCTGACTAGTCATCACATCCAGCAGCCAATTCATGGCTGATTTCTCTTTGCCATCGTTCTCGACGACATACTGGCGGCCGCTGATAACCATCAGCGAATTACGAGCCAGGGTGTCAAATGGCTTTGGGCGTCCGTCATGAACAACCGGGATTGTGGCGAATTCTGCCAAATGTATCCCGTTAACCGGATCTTTCGATGGCATTGCCATCATCATGAGATACGTCGCCCCTGCGGCGGCTATTAGCCATGGGAGAAAGCGGGAGAAAATCATATTTTCATCCTCCGAATGAGGAAGTTGACTAGATTCAAGCCAAAGTGAAATAACATTCCGCACGACACCAGGATGCAAGAAACATAGGGGAGCAGCCAGCCCGGATTCCGGACTACCTGTAGAATCGTGCCTTGGTCTTTTCCAAGCACTCCGGATTGAAAAAAGGTATCGCCCGAGTATCTCAAGGGATGGTTCATGTAGATGATTACTTCTTTTTCCCGGTCGGAATCCCTCAGCAGAACCTGACTGGAGTAGTTCTTGGGCGTATCGGTGCCCATATACCGGTCGTGGCGGAATTCAATCAGATGCATGGAATAAGGCTTATAGGCGCGTTTCGAACGGAGGAAAAGATCGTAGGTCGTTCCGTCCACGGTAACGTGTTGAGGCTGCTCCAGTCCGGGAATCCACCAGACCGACCACCACTTCGAGACCAGAAAGGTGCCCAGAGATTCATTCGTGCCTTTCTTCCAGAGTTTCACATAGGCGGAGGCCATATCGTCCATTTGACTTTGGTCGGTGCCGCTGACTTCCGGCTTCTCGATGGCCACTTCTCTCAGGCCGTCGCCGGCCGTGGCCAGATTCTCCATTCCGGGAGGTGGATTGCGATTGATGTCCGAATTGGGCATGTATTGCAGCACTTCCACGTCGAACGGCAAGTCGGGGTGCTGAATTCGCTCTTTCTTGCGGAGAAAGGATTCAGGGATAGCCACCACGTCGTCCGTTTTGTCGTCCACATGTCGGACGATAGCCAACTCGAGCGCCCGGTGATCTTCGACAAAATTCACGGTCCAATTTTCCGGAATCGGCATTCTTCCTTCCAATGCGAAGAGGCCGGTGATCAGCTCGCCCAGCATCATGAGAACCAGGCCGCTGTGAATCATGAGAATGCCAGTGCGTTTCCAAGTGAGTTTGAAGCGGACGGCATGAGCGGCCAGCAGGTTGACCAGCAAGATACCGCCGATCAGCCAGCCGCCGGGAAAGGGAAAGCTGCCTGACACTTGAGCGTGAGGTGAGACCCCGAGAAACACCTGGCCGAATCGAACGAGCGCTTGAAATGGAATCCAGGCGATGCCGGTGCGAAAGTATTTGCTGAGGACCGTCCAGATTCCTTCATCGACTTGAGCCAGTGTGCCCAAGAATACGAGAGCGATGGCGAAAACGAACATCACCACGGTGAGGCGTAACGAAGCCAAGGGCGAGAGGATTTTTTTGATCATGCTCCAGGCCGTGGAAGCCTCTCGTACGTCCAATGGCTGATCATGTGTCGGCGGGGGTAGCGGCGGTGTGGTTTGAATAGCGGTTTTGTTCATCTCTTGTCCCCCTCCTCCGCGACAAATCGAACGGACCCGATAAATGCTTCGAAGGCGGCTTTCTCTCGGCCGACCAGGTCCGCGGGACCGCGCATCTTGAAGAACCAGGTGAGGTCTCCCCGGGGAACCATGACCGCCAGGATTCGCAAGCCGCCCGATTCAGGCCCGGTCAAGTCGGCATAATGGCCTTGGGAACCATCCACATTCATGGGCCGTAAGTCGTGTCGAATTTGCTCCTCGCTAACCGGTTCCAGCCCGACCTGAGCCCGCCAGCGATTGACGTTGGCAGTCAGGCTGCCTCCCGCGGCCGAGACGGTCACCACGGCTTTGCGGTCGCCGTCGCCGACCTGAAACGCGGCCAAGCTGATACCGTCGCGGGCGGGCTGTTCCTTCCATCCGGGCGGCGTGCGGTAGGTCAGGGGCAAAGCCGCCGCGGGTTCATGTTGCTCGCGCTCGTGCACCGGCGGATGCCCTTTGGCGAACGGAGCGTTCATTTTGCCCTTGCCGGCCATCATCCCGGTTAAATCCACCATGGTTACCTTCACTTCATCGACCGTGATTTCTCGAGTTTCTTTACCCAATTCGGCTTCTTTGATGGGCTCGAGTCCGAGCTGTCCGCGCCAGCGATTCACATTTTCCAACAATGATCGGGCTTCCTTGCCGAGCGGCGTGACGCTTACCTCCAAGGGCTTGTCTTTGGAGCCAAAACGAAAGGTGGCAAACCGCAATGCGTCGCCTGCGCCGCGCTGCCAGCCTTGCGGCACGGTATAGGTCACGGGCGGGTCGCCCTTTTTAGTAAAGCGCACGGATTGAATGAAGTGTTCGAACTCGTCTTTGTATTTCTCGACTTCCTCGGGCGGGCCTGTCAGCTTGAAGAACCAGGTGCGATCCTTGTGAGGAAAAATCGCCGTGATCATCCGCGCGGGAGTCGGCGCGGCTTGAGCGGCGACTTCTGGAGGAACTTCCAAGCGCGTCGCCTGATAATGGCGGATTTCGTCTTTTTCACAGCCCAGAATCACGGCAAGGGAAAGGGCCAAGAATAATGAACGCATTTTTCCCGGAGCGCTAAGCCGCAAGCGATGGTGGCGAGGAAATATAAGGACTGGCATAACACACCATTATATAGGCCGCCGGCGTGGCTATGGGTCTTTGTTCGAGAAAGAAAATCGGGCAAGACAAAAGCAGGCGGGACACAAGAGCGGGCCAAGCCGCATCAGGCGGGGTAATCGAAAACTGCTAAAATTAGTTTCTCTAAATTCGACATCTCATGCAACAGCAAAATGGAAAACTTTGAGCCGCGCGCGGAATAAGGGCTTTGCGAACGAAGTAGGCCGGCTTGATTCAAATTGAAAGAAGTGGCCGTGAATCGTCTGGCCATTTCAAGTGAATGTTGATGGAATGACAAAACACGCACCATCAACGAGGGGCATCCGACTGGAACCGTCGCGGGGAATGTGAAATGGCCAAGTTCCAGCTAAAGAAAGACTATCGACCCTATCGGATGGTGCTCAAGGACAAAGGGCCGCATCGATTTGGCGGTCCTGCTGCGCATTACGGCGTCATTCCGACAGGCACCGAAACTCCTTTGCACCACTTTCTTTTCATGGATCTGTCTGATCCCAACTGCCCGGTTCGGACAGATAGTTCAATAAACAATCTGCCACTTTACTACCCCCTTAAGTACGGTCAAGGCGGACCCGAGGTGCAATATTCCGTAAAGTCGAACACTGAGATCCAAATACTCTACATGTCTGACGAGATCCCGGACGAGGAAGAGAACCAGTACGTGCAGGTTTCCGTTCTTCCAGAGTCAAGAGCGGAAATAATCCCACTGGAATATGAGGAAGCCCGAATACTTGGGTTCAGAGAAGCGGATTCGTATTTCCAGCCAAACGACGACGATATAGCAATCCTGCACCACCTTTATGGCCAGGACATCATCTCCATGGGAGGTAACCTTATCAGGATTGGCGGTGTGCAAATGGGTGTCCGCCATGCCCAGGATGTCGTATGCAGGAATCAAGAATGCCAGCTCTACGGTCGCCGTGTATACTTCGATGTGATAGCTGCCATTCCCCCTGTCCCAATTAACGGCTCGGATGACTTCTGGTACGAATTTCAAGGTGGCGATATGCAATTTTGTTTTGGACTGTGCCATTACTGCGGCACGGTTATCGCGTTCAATCGAGCGAGTTGATTCACGCCCCATTGGAGTAGTAAGCGGAGAGTTTATGTTGATTAGGAATATCGTCGCGTGTCTAGTCGCGTTGTTGATTTGCCCCTTATCTTCAGGAAACAATTGGCCCCAGTGGCGCGGGCCGCGCGGCGACGGGACGAGCGACGACTCCCATGTCCCCATCCGCTGGAGCGAAAAGGAAAACATCCATTGGAAGACCCCGATTCCCGGCAAAGGACATTCTTCACCCGTAGTTTGGGGCGATCGCGTCTTCGTCACCACTTGTCTGGAAAAAGAGGAGCAGCGCGTGCTGCTTTGCCTGGACCGGCGCGACGGAAGAATCCTCTGGCAGAGAACAGTCCTCACCGCTCCTCTGGAACCCAAGCATTCGCTCAATAGCTACGCCAGCTCGACTCCCGCCGCGGACGGACATCTCATCTGGGTCACTTTCTTGAACGTCCCTAAGTTCGAAGTCTACTGCTACGACTTTGACGGCAAGCTGGTTTGGCAGCGCTCGCCGGGAGAATTCCATTCCAAGCACGGCTTCTGCGCCCCGCCCGTCCTTTACAAGGACATGATTATTCTGAACGGCGATCAGGATGCGGAGGCCTATCTCGTGGCCCTGGAGAAAAACACCGGCGAAGAGCGCTGGCGAACAGACCGGCCCAACAAAGTGCGCTCGTATTGTCCGCCTCTGGTGATCGATTCAGGCGGTCGCAAGCAACTCGTCCTCACCGGCAGCCTCTGCACCGCCAGTTACGACCCCGACACCGGCAAACAAATCTGGATCGTCGACGGCCCCACGGAGCAGTTCGTCGCCAGCATGGTGTTTCTGGACGACATCGTCTTCCTAACTTCCGGCTTTCCGGAATATCACGTGATGGCCATCCGGCCCAACGGTACGGGCAACGTCACCAAGTCTCACGTCCTCTGGCACGAGCACTGCGACGCTTCGCGCGCTTCCTATGTTCCGTCGCCCATCGCGCACGATAAAGACTTCTTTTTGGTAACAGACAACGGCTTCGCCTATTGCCTGGACGCCAAGACCGGCAAGCGCTTATGGCAACATCGCCTGGGAGATCATCACAGCGCCTCGCCCGTGTCCGCCGGGGAGCTTCTCTATTTCCCTGACGATGATGGGACAACCTACGTTCTCAAGGGCAGCGACAAGTTTGAGCTGGTCGGTCGCAATAAACTCGACGAAGGCTGCCGCGCCTCCCCCGCCATTTCCGACGGACAAGTCTTCCTCCGCACGCTGAGTCATCTTTATTGCATTGGTGAGCGCCAAAAAGAGCCGGGGGCCGGCGGTGAAGCAAAGGCCAACCTGGACCATCCCTCGTCAGGCCCGCCGAATCGCACCGGCATCCCTATTTTGGAAAACTCGGAAGCGTGGAAGTTCTTGCCGCCCGCGGACAAAGGCGCGGGCCAGCCGTTGCCGGCTTGGGCGCGCACGTTGGTCAAAACTTTGCCCCGAACCACGGCCGCGCTTCTGGAGCTCGACTATTTGCACCGGGCCAAGAGCCCTCTCGACCCGAAGCTGCGAGCCATGATGCGCTGGGTGGCGGCTCACGCCAATCATTGCGCGTACACCGAAGCCATCGCCGCCGCCGACCTCCGGCGCGCGGGAGTAACCGACTCGGTGATTCAATCTCTTGCCGGAGATTTTTCCAGTTTCACAGAGCGGGAAAAGATCGCTCTGATTTTCGCCAGACAATTGACCTTGGCCGCCGACACCGTCACGGACGATCAAGTGGCAAAACTGATCGCTCATTATGGTCAGAAAGACGTGGTGGCCATGGTGCTCTTGCTGGCCTACGCCAACTTTCAAGATCGGCTCGTGCTGGCGCTCCATCTCCCGCCTGATCCGACGTCGCTTTCGCCGCCCCTTGAGATTCACTTCGTCAAAAAAGATGACATGCCCAAACCGCCCGCGCGCATTTCACCCAAAGATGCCCGCTCGGAAAAAGCCCATCTTCGGGTACAGGACCGAGAATGGGTCGAGGCGGATTACGCGCATTTGCAAAAAACCATGGAAGCCCAACGGGGCCGCGCCGGCCGTATTCCCGTTCCCTCATGGGAATCGGTTCGCTCCTTGATGCCCGGCGGCTACCCCTCGGACCAGCCGTTGCGAATTCGCTGGAGCCTCGTGTGCATGGGCTATCAACCCGAGCTTGCGGCCGGTTGGTCGGCCTGCACGCGGGCTTTCGCCCAGGAGTCGGAGCAAGACCGCGTGTTTGAAGAAAGCCTCTTTTGGGTGATCACGCGCAGCTTGAAGTGCTTTTACTGAATGGGCCATTGCGAAATGTTGCTCGCGGTCGCGGGCCTCGACCAAAAAGCGATTTCCGAACGAACCCGACGCCTGGCCGAGGGCGACTGGTCATCGTTTCCCCCGGGAGATCGCGCGGCCTTCGCTTTTGCGCGCAAGCAAGCCAGGGAGCCGTGGACCATCACCCCCGACGACGTCCGCGAGCTCGTGGGCCATTTCGGACCCGAGCGCGCCCTCGACGTCATTTGGTGGGCCTGCCGCTGCCATTACATGACCCGAGTCGCGGACGCCTTCCAGTTGCCTTTGGAACGCGACAATGTCTTCGAAGGGTACGCAACTCCGAAAAAAGACAAGAAACCGTGAGCAGCTTCCAGGCAGGGCTAAAGGCTCTCAATGAATTTGAGCTTCATTTCTTGGCTGGCAGACCTAAGCAGTCAAGGATGATTCTATCAGCATGAACCTTTTCCGCTTCCTCCGGGTCGATCGTCACGAGCGCACGGGCCGCCGAGAGCCGGACTCCTACTACTTGATCCTCCAGCGCTTCAATCAATGCTGGCACAGCCTCCTTGGGGATGGCGTCCTTGGGACCGTATCCCATCTCATGGAGCGTATCCGCGGCCGCAAGGCGAACATCGGCGGCCTCATGTTTCAGTCCTCGTATTAGATGCTGAACGCCATCGGGACCCAAGCTTTTCAAAGTACGGACGGCCATCGCGCGAAAATATAAGTCTTGGCCGTCGATTTGTTCTTCCAAAAGGGGAAGAACCTCCTTGGCTTTTGGCTGCCCCATGTTTCCCAGAGCGATGTAGGCCTCGCGAGCGACCGGCAAACTTGGTTTTTCCCTTATGAGATCACCCAAGACCGGCAAAGCCTCCGGCTTTCCTCCCAAAACGGCCGGCTTGTCAGGTCTAGCATGTGACCCGGTGAACGGAAGGACCTTGAGAAGCTTATCCCAAAATGATTTACGCATTGTGCGGGAGTTTTCATTTTGGGAGGCATAGAGCCCCACCTTAAATCGCCAATAGCTGGTGGGCCGCCCTTCAAAGCGATTTTCGCCACGCAAATAACCCAAACCTATGAGGCGGTATTCCGGAACCGCCAAAATGACGATCAAGACAATGGAGAGGACGATACCAAAGACGATCCAAAATCGTTTTTTCATGGTCATTGATGAGGCCGGAGTTGGCCCGCGATTTAAGCCTTAGCTTGATGGAGCATTATACCGTGTCATCAATCCCTGACGAAGCTCTCGATCACACTCAACGCCGCTTGCCAGTTTTGCTCCTTCGTTCGTCCGAATTTCTTGCGTGGGACGAAACTGTGGTCGCCGTCCTCGACCCAATGCACCCGAATGGCCGAGGACAACTGGTAGCCGGCCACTTCTTCGCGATTTCCAAACGGATCGCGCTCGCCCTGCATGATCAGCGTCGGGGTCTTTGTCGTCCGGAGGTGCTCAACTCGGAGCTGATTCGGCTTGCCGACCGGATGAAACGGATAGCCTAGACAAATCAACCCAAGGGCGCCGGCTTCGTCCGCAATCAGGCTCGCGATTCTCCCACCCATCGACTTGCCGCCGATCACTAAGTTCTTCGATTGAAGCAACGCCACGACTCGAAGCCAGGTTGCTTTCAATACATCTGGTCGATCCGGCGGCTTCTTCTTTCTCGTCTGGCGATAGTCGGCCATATACGGGAACTCGAAGCGTGCCACGCGAAAACCCCGCTCGGCAAGTCCCGTCGCGAAGAAGCTCAGGAACGGCGAATCCATGCCTTCGCCGGCCCCGTGAGCCAGGACGATTGTCCGAGGACTATCCGCTGGCCCATCTAGTCGAAGTTCTGGATTGTTAGGCATGATTCGCCTCAAAAGTTCACCACAAAGGCACAAAGAACTCAAAGAAAAACCCCGGTTCCTCTCTTCCTTAGTGCCCTTTGTGCCTTTGTGGTGAATTCCTAATACGGAAATCGCTCATTCCATAGCCATCGAACTTAGGTTACAATGGAATCCAACCTGGGAGGACAAAAGCCGTGAAGAAAATCGAAGGGCGGACATGGATCTCCAATCACCGTTAGTCGGCATTGCCAGCGCCGAAAGCTCTCCTAAAATCGCTCCCAGCACCCCTGGAGTCGAAGTCAAAGCTCGGCCGGAAAGTCGAACTCTGAGACGTCATCTCTTGCCGGCCGGAATCTTCATCGCCGTCTGGACGGTCATCGGCATCGCCGGCTCCGTGCACTGCTATTTTAGCTACGCATCGTTGGGCCAGCCCCTGAGCTGGGCGCGATCCTTCGCGCTCGGGATGTCTCTCTGGTATGCCTGGGCGATCCTGTCGCTGATCATTTACCAATGGACACGTTTTCTGCCCTTGGAAGTGGGGATCTGGTCCCAACGGCTGGCGCTGCACATCGGCGCCGGGATCATTTTCGCCCTGGCAAAGCTGGTGATGGATTTCCCCATCATCAAATTCATTTACTGCCGGCAGCCCGAGCTGCTCACTTTTCCGGTATTTATCCCGATGGCGTTGGTGGGATACTTTTTCCGCTACCTGCTGATCAGTTGGCTCTTGATCGGGGTAGCTCATGGGATTTGGTATTTCCAAAAATATCGCGACCGGGAGAGACGCGCCGCCCAAATGGAAGCCCGCCTAAGCCAGGCCCGCCTGCAAATTCTCCGAATGCAATTGCATCCTCATTTTTTGCTAAACGCATTCAACACCATCGCCTGTTTAATCCATTCGGACCCTGACGGGGCCGACGAAGCACTTTGCAAGCTCGGTGATCTTTTCCGATTTGTGCTGGAACATTCCGGAGCTCAAGAAGTCTCCGTTCGAGAAGAGCTGGATTTCATCGAGTCTTACTTGGAAATCGAGAGACTTCGTTTTGGTTCGCGTGTCGCGGTCAATATCCAAGTCGACCGGCACCTATGGCATGCTCGGGTGCCCCAGTTGCTTCTTCAGCCACTGGTCGAGAATGCACTGCGGCATGGGATCAATGGCCGAGTCGACCCCGGGAGAATTGACATCCGCGTAGTCCAGGTAGGCGACAAGCTTCGTATGGAAGTTCTCGATGATGGTCCGGGGTTGAGCGAGGACAAGAGTCCGACCGCTAGGCGAGGAGTCGGCCTTTCCAACACACGAGCCAGGTTGCAGGAGCTTTACCCCAACGCTCATCATTTCGAGCTTTGCAATCAGCCCCCCGGAGGAGCGCGGGCACTCGTCGAAGTGCCCTTGCACCTAATTTCCACGAACACTTGCTCGGCGCCCGATAGCAGCACTCACCTGCGAACAATCTCTGCTATCACGGCCAAGTGAAAAAATCCCGCGCGGCAAGTTCTAGTGCGAACCTCAGAAAAGCTATTCATGGTTTCTTGTCATCAATCGGGAACGGACGCGTGTACGGATTCCCCCCGTGGTTGCCAGGAAAGCCATAGTTCCCGGGGACCGCCCAGCCTAGGCCTTCCGCGTCCTGGATCAGTTGTTCCATGCGGCGATCGATGATCGTAGTCTTCGCATCGGTTCGTTTCTTCAAGAGGGCCTTGAGGCTCGCAATTTGCTTTTCGAGGTCGGCCAAGTCCTTCTGCTGGCGCTCGACCTGAGCGTCGAATTGCTTGGCCAGGACGTCGGCCAGTTTTTTGCGGATGTTCTTTTTGTCGTCTTCTTTCTCCGCCTTGACGTACTGGTGGGCCAGCTTGCTCGATTCTTGCTGGAAATTGGCGTAGCCGAGCCGAATGCCCCACTCGTTCGCAAGCTCTCCGGGAATATCTTGCACGATCTCGTTGCGCTTGTCTGTTGGTTGTTGCGGTTGGGCAAAGACCACCGCGCAAGAGACGGCGCCGATTCCAAACAAAACAAAACCAAGACTGTGTGTGATTTTCATGCCACTTTCTCCTTTTCTTTGAAAGCCAAAATGTTATTCAAGAGGACGACTGAGATTCTGTCTTAACTGCTCCATTCTCCGGCGAACAGCTTCCAATCCAGTTTCCACTGGATCGACTCCTGATTCCCCGCCACCTTGGAGATCGCGCTGCACGGCGTCCGCCTGACGTTGGATGAAGATCAGATTCGGGTGCAGGCCATTGTGCTCACCAAGGGGAGGCTCATAAAACGATTGCTCCAACTCCTTCAACCGATTTCGAATTTGAATCGGCTCCGGCCCAAGGCCTTCGTCCATGAATGCCAATGAATGGGGATCCAATTCCGGCGTCAGCTCGAACCCATTGGAAGCGGATTCACGGGGCCCCTTGCTCCATGACACAACCAACGCGACTCCCCCCAATACCAACAGCATCAGAGCAGCGGCCAACGGCGCTCGCCAGTGACGAAAACGCCAGGACCTGATAGGATCCTCGAGTTGCCTGCCTAGCTCCCTGGCTAAGGCGGGCAACCGATATTGATCCGGCCGCTGAACGTGAGCCAAGCATTGCTCCAGCAAGTCGGCCACCTCCGCCGCGGATTGAATGCGCTGACCTGCATCCTTCACGTGAAGCTTGCGGACAATTCCCTCCATCCAGGCCGGAATATCCGGATTGAGCGATCGAATTGGGATCGGATCCGTGTCACATACTTGGCGGACGACGGCGGCGCTGGAATCCCCTCGGAAGGGGGGCCGGCCGGTGCTCATCGCGTACAACAAGCTCCCCAGCGAAAAGAGGTCGGCCCGCTGATCGACCGATTCAGCGCGCGCTTGTTCGGGGGCCATGTACTGAGGCGTGCCGGTAAGGACCCCGTCTTGCGTGACGCTGGAATCATCCACGGCCCGAGCCAAGCCAAAATCAGTAATGCGAACTCGTTCGACTCCGTTTTCCAGCATGATGTTGGCCGGTTTGATGTCGCGATGCACCAAACCTTTGGCATGAGCCGCCGCCAAACCCGAGGCCGTCTGCATGCCGATGCGGAGAATCTCCTTCAACTCCAACGGCCCGGTCTGATCGATCCGTTGCTGGAGCGATCGGCCCGGAATGAACGCCATGACGAGATACGGCGGAGCGGCATCCGGATCGACGGCGTGGATGGGCACGACGTGATCGTGGACCACCGCG
>Ga0207070_1203_pt1 | contig 13968 bp, 1 predicted proteins | sample Alteio_BWMinHeat_92_FD_153591 | JGI IMG/M metagenome (GOLD analysis project Ga0207070, IMG submission 153591) | Enriched cells from forest soil in Barre Woods Harvard Forest LTER site, Petersham, Massachusetts, United States -... | ecosystem: Environmental > Terrestrial > Soil > Temperate forest >...
CGTAACATTATTGGAGTACTATTATGTTGTATGCGCGCACGAATCTTGACAGGAAAAACGTTCAGCCGGATTATTGCACTCTTCTTGATCTCTCTCCTGCTCACGGATAAGATAATGGCGGGATCCCGCTTGGAGACATATTTAAACCAACCAAGTCTTTCTTTATTCAGCAATCAAGCGCTGGCAATGAGCTCTAACTTTTCAGGCGGTCGTCCGAGTGTCTCCACTAGACGCTCCATCTGCCAAATTCTTTTTATGGTGACGGGTCTCATGGCCGTTCCCATTGTTTCGATGGCGCAATCTCTCCAAGGGCCTTCCCAATCTACTCCATTATCGTCGGATTTGATCCGGACCCTTCGCCAAAGAAGCCGTGATGGGGCACGTTTAGGGAAGGCGCCAGCCGATACCCCTGAACTTCAGAAGATTCGCCAACAGCCCACAGCGCCAGAGGACATGCTTCGCCTGTTTGGCGACACATGGGATTTACACTTAAGAGAGCTTGTACTGGAACAACTGAGCCTGATCCCGCGAAACAGAATTCAGAATTTGGCCGTCACTGATGAACAGCTAACGATGCTGGTGCAAGCGCAGGGCGAAAAGTCGACGTCCGCATGGGCCCGGCATATCCTGGATGCGATGTCTGGCCGCTATGCGAAAAAAATAGGCTCCCTAAACAGCAACGCTAAAGCCCAACAAAAATTGTTTAGCGAAGCCGAGCAGGGGACTGAGGAACAACAGAAACGTTTGCTGGAAGAGGCCAAAAATTCACAAGTGCTGTATGACGCGCTAACACTTATTGTCAGTCCCAAAATCAAGGACACAGGTCGATCCTTAGGGTCTAATCGGTTATTGACTGTTGCGCGCGAATATCCCGGAACCAACGCGTCGTTTCGCGCTTTCGCGGCGCTGCCGTCTGCCGTCGAGGCCGAAACCCCGCCGCCTGAAACCTTTTATCAGGCTACTCTATGGCACAAACCGATGACTGTTTCAGACCCCACAACATTGAAATCATTGCTGGCCGTCATTCAAGGACAAAGCTATCTGGAAGGCGTGAATGCGGCTTACTACTTTTTTCCTGACCCGAATCTGCGAAAAGAATTTCTAGAAGTGTTGCTCTCAGAACTCATGCTGGCGGCGGCTTCTGTACCGGCGGATCAATCCCCATTGGATAACACGCATTACCTTTACCTGAGTAATCTCTTAGCTGCTATGTCACACCAATACCAGCCGGAGTTAGATGATCTTTGGGAGCATACTAATGATCCGGCTGTGAAAGAAGCGGCTCAACAATACCGTTACATTCTTAGACTAGAATCCCACCCCTCACGCGCACAAAACCACACCCCTTCATCCGCTGAAAGAACGGAAAAGTCCTCCGCTTAACTTCTGTCACCCTTCCAGAGTTCTCCCGGCAACCGCGCAATCAGTCGATTTAGTTCAGGTGGTTTGCGCTCGTTAGTTCGTCGGCAGGGTGCACTGCAGCGTCGGGGTGGGAGGCGGGCAGCGGGCTTGGTTGAGCACGCATTCCACGTCTGAACTCCACCCTCCGGTGGTTTGGCCGGGGTTTGTAAAAGCCGGTTTAAACATGCTCCCCAGCGCAGGCGTCTCATCGGATGGAACAATACAGTCAAAACAGGAGGAATCATACCCGGGGTAGCGCGGATCATTTCCGCATTTGGCCGGCGGACAAGGATTGGGACACTTTGATAGATCGTTTTTGCATGTGAATCCGGAAGACGTCGAGGCATCCGGATAGCAGGACTGACAAGGATCTGTACATTTGGTTGGATCGCAACCCGGCTGTGGAATATAACAATGCCCATTGCTATCCGGCACAGCCCCCGCCGCAATGCAGGGCAAAGAAAGCGTCGGTCCCCCACGAGCGACCGACACTTTCCCGGTGCTCGTGACCTCAATAAAGATGGGACTCACCGTGGCAATGGGTTTTAAATGATGGCGATACTGCACATGCAGGAGCCCATCCGAACCGATCGGAAAAGCGGAGCAGGGATCGCAGCCCGGGGTTCCCCTGGTGCAGCACAATTCCATGGCATCATCACATCCATAGCAGTCCGTGACTTGGACTTTAAAAAGCAAAATCGGATCCCCCGGAGCAGCGCGGGGATCACAGGCGTTAGAGGGATTGCAGCTGGTATCCTTTGGATCGCAGCAAGGAACGCCCCCTGTGACGCGGTCGCAATTCTGAGTCGCCGGGTTGCAGCAAACTTCCTCGCCGCTGAGATCGCAGTAATTGGGGTTCGAAGTATCCCCCACGTCGTAACAGGAGCCGGTATCGGGTTCGCAAGAACAATTGGGGTCGGTGTTCGGATCGCAATCGGCGTAGGCGCGTTGAATCATGCCCCACCCCAATAAGAGCGCTAAACTGCAGGCATAGATCCAGGCTTTCATTTTCATCGGATCACCGTCACTTTCCCACGCGATTTGTTGTTCTGGCTGTCCGTGATCACATACAGGTAAATTCCTGACGCCACTTTGTCATTCGACTCATTCGTCAGATCCCACGAGACCATGCCATTCGAATCAGCCGTCAGCGTTTTGACCACATGGCCGGAAATCGTGAAGATCTTGACCGTGCTGCCGACCGGGAGCTTATCAAAAATAATGTGGTTGACGCCCTGGGTCGATTTCCAGGGGTTCGGGTACACCCGTACTTGACTCAAATCAAGAGCCGCCACCACAATCATCGTGACTTGGGTCGCTCCGATGTTCTGGTTGTTGCTGCTGGCTTGGACGCTTACTTGATATTGGGCCAAAGGCAGATGCAACGGCGCCAGATCCAGAGTGGACGTCAGACTGGTTTGAGTGGCGACTGTTACCCCATTGGAATCGACGATCGTCCAGGTATACGTCGTTGCCCCTTGGTTCGGAGGAATGACGACGGTGCCGATTTGTGTTACGGTGCGACTGAGAGAAGAGACGCTTTGGGCGACGGTGACAGCGGTTTGTGCGGTCACTTGGGTTGGGGCTGTTGGAACGCTGGCCACAACTGTGTAAGCACCGGCAGAGGTCGCCGTGAATTGGCCTGAGGCCGAGATCGTTGCACCATTCGGAGGAACACCCCCGCTCACCGCCCAGGCGATAGAAGGCGCTGGGTCCTCCATAAGATCACCTTGTTGATCAAACACTTGGGCCGTAAACGGATACAACGTACCTGTTTGATAAGGTCCAGACGGGGGTGTAATGGCCACCTTAGTCGGCAACGGGTTCTGGACGGTAAAGCTGCCGGAGGCCTTCGCTTGCCGTCCCCAAAGGTCGGTGCAGGTGAAGGTGTAGGGATAAGTTCCTATGTCGAATGGTTTAATTCTTGTGTTGTTGCTATAGTCATAGAATGGAGAAAAAAAGTAATCATTCGGACTTATACTCGGGTCACCAGAATTGAAATCCGACAGCAGCTGTAATGGGCTGCCGTCCGGCAACGCGCATCCAACAGCATCAGGCATTGTAATCGTTAGCTGTACCTCTTCTTCGTCCTTACCATAAGTAAAGATTATGGGGTCAGAATGTGTGTCATTATTAGAAGTCGGCGTGTATTGGTATGTTTTTGTAAGGATGGCGCTTTCAAGATGTGAAAGTTTTATAGTCGTGATCTGGGGCAGGGTAGGCGGTGGTGTTTGAAGCGACCTAAATAGATTATAAATATCGACCCTTCCGACACGATGCGAACTTGACCCCGACTTATTGCTTGGATATGGACCTATGCTCGTCCCTAATTTTATCCCGTCTGGAATCCAATCGGCGGACTTGCTGATATCGTAGCGGACTTCGTCCGGCGTCATACCGGGATATTCCGCGAGCAAAAGCGCGGCCACACCGGCCGCCTGCGGCCCTCCGGCGGAAGTGCCTGAAAATTTACCGTAGAGATTGCCTGACCCCGGAATGGCATCCCTGTTATAGGAAGGAACTCCTGCGTTTGGGTTATTCGTGGTGACCACGTTTGATCCAAATGCTGCAACGTCTACCGTATTTCCAAAATTGGAGAAGGATTCTGCCTTGTCTTCCATATTAACTGCCGTAACGACAATGGGCTTGTATGGGCCCACCATATTCATCGGAGAGTAGCCTGCCACATCTCCATGACTGTTGCCGGCCGGCTGAATCACCACAATGCCTTGTATTACTGCTAACGAGATCTCGCTTTCAAGAAGAGTTGCATAAGGAGAATCAGGGGGATCGGCGGCAGCGGATGCAAATTCAATTAGAATAACCTGGGCAAGCTTATTTTTCCTTATATAGTGAATTCCAGCTGTGATTGTAGCCCAATCACCCCCATCTTTACTACTGGCGTTGATGGGGAGGACTTTGGCATTCGGTGCGATACCGGCAACACCAATCGTATTATTCGTAGTCGCCGCGAGAATCCCCGCAACGCATGTTCCATGACCATTGACGTCTATGGGCAAAAATGAACCCTGGCACTTTGGATCAGGCCTGCCGCTTTCAAGAAGAGGACAGACCGTGGCATCCCAAGCATTGGCCATGTCGAGATTCGCTTTAAGGTCGGGATGGCAAAAATCCACTCCCGTATCAATATCGGCGATAGTAATGCCCTGACCTTGCTTGGGAGCCAGCGCTACCGCGTCATCCCATCGTAATTTTTTAAGGTACCACAAATCTGGGAAGTCATATCCGGCATCGCCTGTTTTGTCCCAGTAATAGTCATTGGGGTGAAAGCCGGTTGGTTGCAATTTAATATTGGCTTGCGCATATTCTACATTGGGATCATTGGCGTAATCCTGTGCCGCTTGATTGATGTCCGTATACGCGCCGACCAACAAGGTATAGATTTCCCCTTCTCCCGGCGTTCCCGGGGTTTCGTCCGCGAAAAACGGCACAGCTGAATTAATCTGATAGCGGGTGTTCAGCGCATCCAAGCTCGCTCCGCCGCTTATAGCACTGGCAAAACTCCCGCCCGTGGCCAGTAAAGTCGCCGCCGATTGGGTCAGTCCGTCTTTGTATTTGATGATGATTTGGCCCAACGAATATTGGCTGGGATCAGGCGTAACGGCAATGGTGATCGTGGGGCTGGTTCCGGTCGCGATATTTTTGCCCTGGATGTCCGTGACGGTCGTCGCGGCCGTAACCGTGTGCGACCCGATGTTTAGGACTGACGACGCGTTACAGGACGATGTCTGGCTCTGACAGACGACGGCGTTGTCGGCAAAGATCGTGACGTTTTGCGGGGCAACAGCGGACGCCGCTTGGGCGCTGAAGCTGACCGTTTGGCCTTGGGTATACGTGCTGTTGTCTGCAGGGCTAGTCAGCATGACAGCGACCGTCTGCGGCGGAATCAAGGCGCAAGCTCCGGACGGCATGCAGTATGACCCCGCATCGCAGTCAGACGTGGCCGAGCATGCAGCCGCAGGAGCCACTGTAATAGGAATGGCCGGGCTTTGCGCCAGGATAACGGGCTTACCTTCAATGTCCAAGAGATCCGGCCGAGAAATCGCCACCTGAATCTGATGCTGGCCCACTTGTCCGGACGTGAAAGCGGCGGGTGTCTGATTCGTGCCGCCCGGCACAATGGCGGCCACGGGATTGCCATCCATCAGAATGCTCAACTTCGCTTTAGTCATCGCATCAGAGGTAATGCCCAGGGTTCCCCCGGCAAAATCAAGGGTTTGTCCCACGTGATACATGCCTCCGGACGTTGGGCTGCTCACAATGAGCGACGCGGGTGTCTGGCCGATAACCGTACAGATGCCCCCTACGGCACAGTACTCATTGCTGCTGCCGCAGTCCGCGGTGGTCTGGCAAGGTGGATTGACCGTAAAATTTCCGGAGGCTGTCGCCTTAGCATTGTTGGCAAAAGAGGGGGCGGTACAGGTCATGCTCCAGGCATAGGATTGGGCCACAAGAGGTGAGGCCACGCCACTGACGAAATGATCGCAGCTCGTAGCATCTAGGGCGTAATTGGATGGCTTACCGAAGCAGATCGTGACCTCCGTGCTGTTGATATTGACCGTATTATTGATCCCATTGTAATTCAAGAAACAAGTCGGCGAAGGTGCATAGCCGATGTTCATCGTCAAGACCAACTTCACGGACGTGGCTCCACTATTGACCGGAGGAGCCGCCAACCAGGTTTGGGTAACGGGATCTTTGGCATAGTACTGGGTATTAATAAATGCGAATGCCGAATTGGCCTGCACCGAAACGCTCAGCGTCTTAAAAGAAGTTCCCCCTGGCCCTTTGGCCGTTAACGTGTAAATCGTGGAAGCCGAGGGTGTGACCGTCTGACTGTTGGAAGCCGACACCGACCCGATGCCATTATCTATGGAAATCGCCGTGGCATCCTGCGTCGTCCAATTGAGCGTCGTCGATCCGCCCGGCTGGATCGTTGTTTGCGACGCGCCGAAGGCAATTGTCGGCAAAATCGCGATCGGCAACGTATAAGTCGCCCGGTTGGCGGCATTCGTTTGATCCTGGCAGGTGATGCTGTAGGTGTCGTTAAAGCTGTTGACTAGTCCATTCAACGTCACCCATAACGCCGTCGGGCTGCTGTTAATGAAAGGCCCGCTGCCGTAAGTGCCGGTAATTGTGCAGGTCGCTCCCATGTTTGTCGTGGCAATCACGTTAATGGCGGCCGTGCCCGGCTGCAAGGGCGAGGTGAGCACGTTACTGTAAGCATCCTGCATAGTTAAGCTTGTGATTTGAAGCGTGCCTTGGGAGGTTCCCGAGCCAAAGAAGATTCCGCTCAAAACCGCGTTCGACCCGGGCTGGTTGTTGATGACGTTAAAGATCACGTGCCCTTTCACAGACCACACCAGGTATTGACCCGCATTGAAATTGGTTACCGATCGGCTGTCCAACAAAGCATTTGTTGCTGCGTCACGGACTTCGATCGTTTCGCTGCGCGGACCGTAGCTATCCCAGTCCAGGGCATAGAGTGCCACTTGATGGACGGCGCCGTCGGTCAAGTTCATATCGATGGAAAAGGGCGCGGCCGAGTACCATGTCGAAGCAATCCGGTCCGCGGCCGAACTCTTCTGAGGAGCACGCATATCGGTCGTACTATTGGCCCAGACATAGATGTTCGACGTAAAGACATTGACTTGGGCATACGACGGTGGTGCCGTGACGTCGCTATTGATGATTTTGCCGTCCCCACCATACACGCCTTTCCAAGAGCCTTGCGTCGTCGTATCATTCTTAATGAACGTTGCCGATGTGGCATTGGTCGGCGCTCCCGCGCCAAAGAAGAATCCGCTTAAGACAGAATTAGATCCCGGTTGGTTATTGATAACGTTAAAAATCACATGCCCTTTCAATGACCACACCAGGTACTGCCCGCCGTTGAAACTGCTGACCGATCGGCTGTCCAACAATTGATTCGATACCGCGTCGCGTACTTCGATGGTTTCATTGCGTGGGCCATAGCTGTCCCAGTCCAACGCATAAAGCGCGACTTGGTGCGCCAGGCCGTCCGTCAAATTCATATCGATCGAGAACGTCCCGCCCGCATCCCACACGGAGGCGATCCGGTCGCTGGCGGAGCCTTTCTGCAAGGCTCTGTTGTCAGTCGTCGAAGGCGCCCAGACATAGCTGGCGGCATTTGAAATGGTGACCTGGGCGTAAGAAGGAGGAGCGGTCGTATCGCTGTTGATGGTTTCACCCTCTGATCCATACACCCCTTTCCAGGAGCCCTGCGTGACTGAGTCGGTCTTAATAAAGATAGCTGCCGAGAAACTGGGCGGCATGTTTACGGCGAAGTTGACGGGGTAGTCATCCGTATTGGCATTGCCGGCCTGGTCCTGGCAGCGGACATAGTAATGGTAGTTGCCGCCGTTAACCAAGCCTGTGATTGTCACCCAATGACTTGTTCCACCGGTACCGGCAAAGTTGTAGGTCATGGCGCTGTAGGATTGCCCGGCGGTCGTTCCCACTTTACAGGTGGCGTTCTCGTTCGTGTTTAACGTGATATTGATTTGCGTCGTGCCGGCCGGCTGTGCGCCGACTGGCGCTCCGTTGGAACGGACCGGCGGGGTGGTGCCGCCGGAAGAGACACACCGCAATGGGAATGAAGGATCAGGCGGCTGCATGCAAATGTTGCCGCCAAGATCAATCGCTAAAGACGCCGGAATAATGATCGGAGACGGACCATTCTGATCAAAATCATTATTGGCAAAACTGTTGCGTAACGCCACAATCTTCGATGGATCAATAGATGGGGTTGAATTGTTTCCCGTGAGATCAAAAAGTGTTCCATTTCCTACATTACCTACAAATTTATTATTGCTGAATATATTGTCCGTAAAATACATCGTCTTTTCAGTTAAATTAAACGGGGAAGGCAACGTGTCGTGCCGTACGAATTGAAATAATCGTGGAGAATCCTTGATCGTATTATTTGAAACGACATTTCCAATCCAATTCGTCCCCCAGTAGGCCCCGATACCAGCAATGTGAGCACCCTGGATGGTATTTCCGACAATCTGTAAGTTGCGTATGGCCCCGATCGTTTCAATTCCAGCATCGAAAATATTCATGAACGCATTCCCCTTAACGAGATCGTTCACTTCGTTGTTTAGAAGAAGAGCATCATCTGTTCCATGCACATCATCAATAAAGCTATAGGTTCGGCCATCGAGGCTATTGGCAATAATTTGGTTGTCGTGACCCTGAATAAATCCAATCCCGCCGCCATCGTAGGTCGAACCTAGAGTATCTATCGTATTGGCCTGGAATAATGTGTTAACTGCAAAATACGCAAGAAATCCATATGTCAACGTGCTGTTCGTTACCTGAAAATTCGATGCCGCTCCCGGAACGCCATTCCCATGGTAATTGTTGATGGCAATTCCACCGATCGTATTACCCGAAATGACAGCTCCTGTGCTGTTCGCAATGGATAAGGCGGGGAAGTGGTTTCCTCCGGTGCCGGTAGGTCCCGTCGCCGTGATAGTGCAATTTTGAATAGAAAAGGTGTTGAGATTCTTGATCACCACAGCTCCGTAAGGATCTCCACTGTTCAAAGAATCAATGGTATGCGCTTGGCAATTCAACTGTACGTTTTGGGTGTCATGAATTCTGAGGCAAGAGCTACCGTTCGACGCTAAATTTTGGCTTACAATATAGCTCCCGCTTTGCGTGATTTCCCCGCATGAAGTGATAGGGATATCAGAGCCACCCGCAACGGCTCCCGCGCCAAAAAAGATGCCGCTCAAGACTGCATTGGAACTGGCATTATTGATGATCTTAATGACGACATGCCCTTTCAACGTCCACACCAAGTATTGTCCGCCGTTGAAACCGGTCACCGTCCGGCTGTCCAATAATTGATTGGTGCTTGAATCATGGACTTCAATCGTTTCGTTGCGTGGACCGACATTGTCCCAGTCCAACGCATACAACACTACTTGATGCGCCGCGCCATCCGTTAAATTCATGTCGATCGAATCGGTGCCGGCTGAATACCACGTTGAAGCGATACGGTCCGTGGCCAAACCTTTTTGCAGCGCCCGCATATCGGTCGTGCTATTGGCCCATACATAGCTGTTCGCATTCGAGATAGTGACTTGCGCATAAGAAGGCGGCGCCGAAACATCGCCGTTAATCATTTGGCCGTCGGCCCCATAAACCCCTTTCCACGATCCTTGGGTCAAAGCATCGTTCTTAATGAAAGTCGCCACGGACGTACTAGCCGGCTGGGATTGGTTGACGGCCACCGTGCTGGGTGCCGAGCTTTGTCCGCTTGCGTTCGAATTCGTACAAATAATGTTGTACGTCCAGGACTCACCGTTAAAGGTCGTCAAGTTGACCGCGTGGCTGGTACTTCCATCGCCTCCAGCGCCGGCTCCGAATGGGGTCATGGGCTGGCCGCTCGTATTGCCGCCGATCGAGCAATTCGCGTTCTTGTCGGTCGTAAAGCTGAACTGAATCGCCGCATTGCCGGCAGGCAATGGACTAGCCGTGGGATTACGGATGATCGTGCCAATCGTCGGGGCGGTCATGTCGACGGCTCCGGCTCCGCCAAAGAAGATCCCGCTTAAAACATCATTAGAAGCAGGATTGTTGTTGATGACCTTAATGACTACATGCCCTTTTATTGACCACACCACATATTGCCCCGAGCCAAAACCAACAAACGACCGGCTATCTAACAATGTATTGGTTGACGCATCATGAACTTCAATCGTTTCATTGCGGGGGCCGTAGCTGTCCCAGTCCAATACATAGAGCGCTACTTGATGCGTCTGGCCATCCGTCACATTCATGTCAATCGAATCGTTTGTGGCCGAATACCATGTAGAGGCGATGCGATCGCTCGCGGATCCTTTCTGCAAAGCACGACCATCCGTAGAAGAAGGAACCCAGACATAATTAGCAGCATTCGAAATAGTCACCTGCGCATAAGAAGGCGGAGCCGACACATCGCTATTAATTATTTGGCCATCCGCCCCATACACCCCTTTCCATGACCCTTGGGTCATCACATCGGTTTTAAGGAAGGTGGCCACCGAGGTCGCCGCTGGCTGGGATTGCGTGACGGTCACTGTTGCCGGTGCTGAGCTTTGGCCACCCACATTCGAATTCGTGCAGATGATGTTGAACGTCCAGGCTTCACCGTTAAAGGTCGTGAGGTTAACGGCGTGATTGGTTGTGCCGTCACCTCCGGCGCTGGCACCGAACGGCGTCATGGGCTGATTGCTCGTGTTGCCGCCGATCGAACAGTTGGCGTTCTTATCGGTCGTAAAGCTGAACTGGATCGCGACATTGCCGACCGGCAGGGGATTGGCTATGGGATTCCGTGTAACGGATCCGATCGCCGGCGCAGAGGTATCTACCGCTCCCGCGCCCCCAAAGAAGATTCCGCTCAGCACAGCATTTGTAGTAGCGACATTGTTGATAACTTTAAAGACGACGTGGCCTTTCAAAGACCACACCATATATTGTCCACCGCTGAAACTGGTCACCGTGCGGCTGTCCAATAATTGATTCGTCGCGGCATCATGCACTTCGATCGTTTCGTTGCGCGGGCCGTAGTTGTCCCAGTCCAACGCATAGAGCGCCACTTGATGCGCGACGCCATCGGTCAAGTTCATGTCGATCGTATAAGCCGAGCCCACGGCAAGACCAACTGTGTACCAGGTCGAAGCGATACGGTCGCTGGCCGATCCTTTTTGCAGAGCCCGCTGATCCGTCGTTGAAGGAGCCCACGAAAAACTGCCCGAATTCTGGATGTTGACTTGGGCATAAGAAGGCTGAGCCGTGACGTCGCCGTTAATCATTTGCCCGTCGGCCCCATACACCCCTTTCCAAGTGCCTTGGGTTGCAGAATCGGTCTTTATAAAGGTAGCAACGGATGTGGCCGCGGGCTGAGATTGATTCACTGTCACTGGCGTGGCTGCCGAGCTTTGTCCGCCGGGGTTCGAATTCGTACAAATAATGTTGTAGGTCCAGGCTTCACCATTAAAGGTCGTGAGGTTAACGGCGTGATTGGTTGTGCTGTCGCCTCCGGCGCCAGCGCCGAATGGGGTCATCGGTTGACCGCTCGTGTTGCCGCCAATCGAACAACTAGCGTTCTTGTCCGTCGTAAAGCTGAACTGGATCGCGACATTACCCACCGGCAGTGGATCGACTGACGGGGTCCGAGTAATCGTCCCGATGGCCGGTGCGGACGTGTCTGCCGCTCCCGCGCCGCCAAAGAAGATACCGCTTAGGACCGCATTGGAATTGGCCACGTTGTTGATGATCTTGAAGACCACATGCCCTTTTAACGACCACACCAGGTATTGTCCGCCGTTGAAATTGGATACCGTGCGGCTATCCAACAACTGATTGGTACCTGCGTCATGGACTTCGATCGTTTCGTTGCGTGGGCCGGAATTGTCCCAGTCCAGGGCATAAAGCGCCACTTGATGCGTCAGCCCATCGGTCAAGTTCACGTCGATGGTATAGCTCGTCGCTGAATAGCAGGTGGAAGCAATCCGGTCACTGGCCGATCCTTTCTGCAAGGCCCGCGGATCGGTGGAAGAAAGAGCCCATACAAAGCCGGCACAATTTTGAATGTTGACTTGGGCATAAGAAGGAGGGACTATAACGTCGCTGGTAATCATTTGGCCTTCTGCCCCATACACCCCTTTCCAGGTGCCTTGGGTCGCCGAATCGGTCTTTATAAAGGTAGCCACGGATGTGGCCGCGGGCTGGGATTGATTCACCGTCACCGGCGTCGCCGCTGAACTTTGTCCGCCGGGATTCGCGTTCGTACAAACAATGTTGTACGTCCAGGCTTCGCCGTTAAAGGTCGTCAAATTCACCGCATGAGTAATGCCGCCGTCGCCGCCGCCAGCTCCCGCTCCGAAGGGCGTCATCGGTTGGCCGCTCGTGTTGCCGCCGATCACACAAGAAGCGTTCTTGTTCGTCGTAAAGCTGAATTGGATCGCGACACTGCCGGCCGGCAACGGATTAGCCGTGGGATTGCGCGTGATCGCGCTAAGCACCGGAGCGGTCGTATCAAGAGCCGTGGATTGATTGACCGTTACTGCGGTCGCCGCCGAACTCTGTCCGCCCGGGTTCGCGTTCGTACAGATAATGTTGTAAGTCCAAACCTCGCCATCAAAGGTCGTTAAGTTGACCGCATGAGTGATCCCGCCATCACCACCCGCTCCCGCTCCGAAGGGCGTCATGGGCTGGCCGCTCGTGTTGCCGCCGATCACACAAGAGGCGTTCTTGTTCGTCGTAAAGCTGAATTGGATCGCGACACTTCCCGCCGGCAAAGGATTGGCTGTCGGGTTGCGGCTGATCGCACTAAGCACCGGAGCTGTCGTATCAAGAGCTGTGGATTGATTGACCGTTACTGCGGTCGCTGCCGAGCTCTGTCCGCCAGGGTTCGAGTTCGTACAAATAATGTTGTAAGTCCAAGCCTCGCCATCAAAAGTCGTTAAGTTGACCGCATGATTGATCCCGCCATCACCACCCGCTCCAGCGCCGAACGGGGTCATGGCTTGCCCGCTCGTGTTGCCGCCGATCACACAAGAGCCGTTCTTGTTCGTCGTAAAGCTGAATTGGATCGCGACACTTCCCGCCGGCAAAGGATTAGCTGTCGGGTTCCGTGTGATCGCGCTAATCGTTGGTGCGGAGGTGTCCAGGGATTGGGACTGATTGACTGTCACTGGCGTCGCCGCCGAACTCTGTCCGCCAGGGTTCGAGTTCGTACAAATAATGTTGTAAGTCCAAGCCTCGCCGTCAAACGTCGTCAAGTTGACCGCATGATTGATCCCGCCATCACCACCCGCTCCAGCGCCAAAGGGGGTCATCAATTGACCACTGGTGTTGCCACCGATCACACAAGAAGCGTTTTTGTTTGTCGTAAAGCTGAATTGAATGGCCACATTACCTGACGGCAACGGATTAGCCGTGGGATTGCGCGTGATCGCGCTAAGGGTCGGCGCGGAGGTGTCCAAGGATTGGGACTGATTGACTGTCACTGGCGTCGCTGCCGAACTTTGTCCGCCAGGATTCGAGTTCGTACAAATAATGTTATAGCTCCAAGCCTCGCCGTCAAACGTCGTCAAGTTGACCGCGTGATTAGGGCTGCCGTCGCCGCCGACTCCCGCCCCAAAGGGCGTCATGGCTTGACCACTGGTGTTGCCGCCGATTGAACAATTGGCATTCTTGTCGGTTGTAAAGCTGAATTGGATCGCCACACTTCCGGCCGGCAGAGGATTCACCGACGGATTGCGACTGATGGTTCCAATCGTAGGTGCGGACGTATCTAGCGTTGTCGCAGCTCTAAACTGGTACTGCTGCGGTGGGAACTGCAACACCCCGTTGATATAAGACCAGACTTGCGCATATAGCAACCGGCCGTCGGTCGGAATGTTCGTGACGGTTCGCGAGAGCGTGGTTTGTTCCCCACCGGAAATATCCCCAGAGGTTTGACTGTTGCCCACATCCAACCAATAGTTAGAGAGCCCCGCGCCGGCTGTCCAGGTAAACGTCACGGTC
>Ga0207070_1205_pt1 | contig 13833 bp, 9 predicted proteins | sample Alteio_BWMinHeat_92_FD_153591 | JGI IMG/M metagenome (GOLD analysis project Ga0207070, IMG submission 153591) | Enriched cells from forest soil in Barre Woods Harvard Forest LTER site, Petersham, Massachusetts, United States -... | ecosystem: Environmental > Terrestrial > Soil > Temperate forest >...
GAAATACGTCTTAACCCACAGGCCGGAGAGCTTGGGATGGGGACCAGCCAAGGACTTGGGCGCGGACATCATGGAGAGCGTCAGCGACATCAAGTCAAAGGCCGGCCCTGACCTGCTCCTCTGGGGAAGTGCGACGCTGACGTCCGTGTTGCTTGGACAGGGACTAGTCGATGAGGTTGTGCTGATCGTCTACCCGGTCTTACTAGGCCGCGGTAAACGCTTCTTTTCGGACACGTCCGACCCACGCGAACTCGCTTTCGTCAGCACGAAGGCTACGTCGACGGGCGTGCTCTTGAACACGTATCGATATGTTGGGCCACTGCGAACCGAATAATCGCCGAGCGCAGAATTTAAGGCAGAACGCAGAGGTTAAGTCAGAGGGCAGAGTGGTGAGTTTTTCTCCATCAATTCATCACTCTGCCTTCACCTCAACACTCTCCACTCTGCTCTAATGTGTATCGAGTGTTGACCAGGACAAGTCAGAAGTGATAAAAAAAGAAAGGCAGAGCCTGCCTAAATCTACTTTTAAAATCGCAGCGAGAGGAGAATTTTATGTCTGATAAAACGATCTCAATTAACGCGACGACGAATCCCGGGTCACTAGCACGACAACAGACGGTTGGCGGAAATACTAAAAACGAAGAGCTTATCCGAAGACTATACGCGCTGGCGGAACAAAAAGACTCTAAAGGCTTTATGGACATATTCGCGGAAGATGGGTACTTCTGGGATGTTTCCGCCGGAGTGAAATACTATGGCGACGATATTGGGAAGACCGTCGATATCTATGCGAAAGCATTTCCGGACATGCACCGCGAGCTCTTCAGTATGTGGGCCGTCGGGGACAGAGTCTTTGTTGAGTTGTCTTTGAATGGGACTCAAAAAGGTGGACTACAGCTTCCCTTCGGAGAAATCAAACCCACAAACAAAAAAATGAGCACCCCCTGCTTCGATTCTTTTCGCATTAGTAACGGAAAAATAACCCAGTTCCACTGCTACACCGCAGCCACTCAACTTTTGGGACAAATCGGCGTGATCGAAAACGTTGGCGCGGCATTGTCGAGATCTTAGCCCGCTCCCGATCAGAGATCCGATCAGTGTCTTAAGTTTCCGGCGCCAGAGCATTGCCCCCTATAGCGGAAGTGCTCTGCCCCAACAACACATCACGTTTCTCCATTGTGTCAGACCCCTTTCATTACAGCTTGGACAAACAGCTTCCCGTCCTTGAAAATCGAATAGCCGATCAGAAATCCGAACATCAGTCACAGGCACTAATTCATTAACGCACTTAAACGCATCTATAAATCAACTAGATTCGTAACTAGGACTTCTCGAGCCTGGTAGCCTCTGAGGCACGAGGCCTAGAGTGATGGGTCGTTAGACCTGCTCGAAAAATGAACCCAATTTTAACGCTTGCGTAACACTGATCAGGTAGACTTTCTCCGTACGCGCGCGACATGCGCGCGTTCGATATTTTATGTTCAAGTCTTTTTATCGTGTCCTGGCCTCTGCGATGACTGTTTGCTTAACTGCTAACCCTTCGCTTGTTAACCTGCCTGTCTACAAAATGCCTACTCATTGCTGGGCTCAGAAGAGTTTAGAGACTGAGGCATTGAATCTTCAAAGTGTTTTTAATCGACTTATGTTGATGCAGTTTGTTCCAACAAGACGTCAATTATCTCGAGCCGTTCTGCGCACGATTCGACATCGAGGCATCCCCGACACCTCCTACAGGGCAGTTGCTGATGCCAAATTAAGATCCGTCAGGTGATATGGGATTACCATTCCACGCTGGCTAACGTCAGCCTATGTCGCCTATTGGATTGCGCCTTGGCGGGAACGTAAAAAAATACGAGCGCCCGGAGCAGTGGATGATATGCATACCTATGCTTACGAATGGCAGCGGGCGTTTGCGATAGCCGGATCAACCTTAATTGAAATCTCGTCACAAGTGTCCAGATTAGCCGGTATAGCGATGCATGGGGGATACAACCTAATCGGGCTGCCACTAAGAGCGTCGTTGACGGAAAACCGAAACGAGGCCTTGGGTGACCGTGAGGCATTGGCGTTTGTGGCAAAGCTTGACGAAATCGCCCGCGTATCCATCGAAGGTCAAACGAAACTGGGCGCGGCTTATACCCCAATGAACACCGCACGCGATCCAACAAATTGGAGTGGCCGGATGAGTCTATATGAGCGACTGAGGCGAGAGGCCCCCAATGCATCGCTTCTTTGGGCAAAAGCTGGACTCGAGAAGGAATTTAAGTCTACATTTCCCAACGATGCCGATTTTTGGCATTCATCGCTGTCATTCGTGGAAATTTATAAGACACTGACGCAAGCAAGTAAAACTTTGCCTGTCGAGCGTATAGTGGGACCATCTAAAACTACGCCATCCACCCGAAACGAGGAATGGGAAAAATATCTCGAAGAAAATGGGCTTAACATTCCCAGCCTTCGTTCAACATTCACTCCCGCTGTGGCCAAAACGCTTTTGGAAGACCAAGCATTACGCCCAGTCTTCTTGGTTCAGCTTGAAGAAAAGGAGTTAGGCCCAATCGAGCCGATTGATCGCTATGCTCTGGAGCAAGCGAGCCAATTCATCAATCTTAATTCGTTCAGTGGCTTTTTCACGGGATCTGTTGAGGTGGCAAATGAACTGGCATTACATGGGCGTCGAATTATTGTTGGTGTTTCTGATCGCTCGAGCCCGAATTTGACCTTTCTGTTTTCCGTAGCAAACGGGCGTCAGTGTTATTTTCCTCTCCCGGACGGCACCTGGTTGGGAGTTAAAGGCGTGGGGCAGTTCAATGATCCATCAAAACCACCAGCCTATGCCCAAAATGGCCGGTCTCGACATGAGGGACTTGCAATGCTCGAGGAAGCCGAAGCGTCGTCTCGTCATTACTCTGAGATTAAAAATACGTCTGGCCCCTTTATTCAAACCATAGCTTATCGCCGAATACACAAAATCACTGATGGCCATGGAGGTTGGATTGACGCCGACGCGTTAAAAACTGGCGACGGGCGGCGCGTGAATCCGGTTCTGATCTTTAATCGCACTTTATCGCCCCATCGCTTAGTTAAATTTCCACAGGTTCTTGAGGCAGACCCTCATCTTGAAAAAATAAGCCGATCGGTATCGGTGGGATTAATGAACGAAGGTCTCGCTGAGGCACCATTAAGCCCCGCAGATCTGATGAAATTCATTGCCTCTCGACTTGGCGTAGCTGAGGCGATTAAACAGAATCACTCTCTTTTCAAGAACACGATAAACATGCAAGATGCAACCTTTGGTGGCGAAGAAACGGACAATGAGGAATTATTGCCGGAGCACGAATACCTTTCATTGCTCCGTCAAGGACAGTCGATGGCTGCGAGTGAAGACGAAGATTTGGTCCGTCAGCATCACGTCGGAATTATTGGGCTCTATGTGAAAGTGCGAGTGTTTACGGAAATGCTGGTCGCAGCCGAGGATCGAGGCGAGTTGAATGAGCTTTTTCCTGATCGTTTGGCTGTCCTTCTGACACTTTATCGTCAATACTTTCAAGCACTTGAAGATCGTTATCTCGGTGTATTTATCAAAATTGAGCCCGGGCAAGATTTCTCTCGTGCACTCAGAGGAAGCTGGAGGGACCTCCGCCTTGATCTGTTCCATGAACAAAGCAGCGGATGGTTTACCCAAAACGAGGGCCAACTTAAAGAAGTTCGTGCAAAAGTTCAGCAACTGGCCTGTGACGAATGGAAACGGAGACATCCGAATGGTGGATCATCGTCAGGGCCAAACGCTCCCCAAGGGAGAGCACTCGGTAAAGCAGCTTAAGTTATCTGTATTTAGCTCTCCTTAGCTGTCAACCCGATCAGAAATCCGATCATCATGAAATTCCGACTCTCCGTCGATAATCATGATCACCGCGTCAAATAATGGTATTATGAAGTGCGGGGTGGAGCAGCCTGGTAGCTCGTCGGAAGAACACAATTAATCGTTAAATCAAGCTGTTTCCATCAATTCGCCAGCCCACCAACAGCAAGAATTAGCCGGTTCGGACCCATCTCTGCAGGCCTTTCGGGCATTAAATCTTTTGGTCTCGTTTATAGTGTCCGACTTCTCTACAATGGTGAGAGTCACGAACATCCCTTACCTCCATGTCTCGAATATTGATGCGTATCGTTGTATTCCTGTTAATCTTCTGCGTGGCACTGTGCCTGCCCCGCGATGGCATCTCTACAAAGCTATCACCAAACCGAATCAATCAAAACTTGATCATAGATCGATCCGGACTTGCTTTTGACGCAGAAGCGCTCGCTTTGCCTGAGGGCGCCCAATCCCGCGCCATGCCCAGCGGCGGTGCACACGCTCGGGTCTCACGGCTATTGATTGAACTTGTAAATTCTAGGACCGAAGCGAATCTTTCTTGGCTTGGAGCGCCGCGAGACCAGTTTGGAATCGCGCGCCGCTCTACCGAAGGCTATATTGGTTTTGCGATGGATACCGTCATGCATGCGCTGCAGTCAAAGAACGCAGCTCAAGATTTAAAGCTCCAAGAAATCATGTCGAACGTTCTCCGAACAGCGGGTCACCGATTTATTGAAGTTTTCACGGGGACGCAGGCTGAAGATGACTTCGCTAGACGACTCGTTTATGCCTTTCAACAAGCAGAAGAAGGCCAATGGCAAGCCGAGAACATGCGACGAATTCTGATGAATTTGATCCCTGAATTGAACCATTACTTACTTATCCCTTCTCGGCTTGCTCTCGTCCAGCCCATGGGCGTTCTAAAAGTTTTCTATTCTTTTAGCTGGGAGCTTCCGACTGATATTTCCAATCATGGTTCCGCACGATTTATTGACTTTATTGTAGCCAACGTAAAGGGCACAACGTCTTCTGGTTTTTCGACATTGGGTCAACTCGTCGTCCTTGATGATCGGATTGGTAAGGATGCTCGAGAGGAATACAAATTCTGGGGAACGCTGCTCAATAAGAAAAAAAGGGCTATAGTTATCAAAGACCTGCCTGACGAAGAGCGTACTACCCTGAATGCCGTTCCGTTTGATGTACAGGTTGGGACTTATGAAGATTTTTTTCAATCAGTATTTCGAACGCATTGGATTGAAGAATGGGGGCACGCGATCGATGCCCTATACGGACTCCACGCCCAGCCAGTGGATGTGACCCTGCGGAGATGGGTAAAACCTCGGTCACATCTCGCACGATTTCTTCGACAACAACCCCGCGAAATGCAGATCGCTGCACTGGCGGAAATATTGACGCTCATTCGCCGAGTCAAATATGCAAGGGAAGCCAGCGGCTGGATGTCTACTGTAGGCGCAATTCAGTTGCAAGAAGATGATGCTAAAGATCCGCATTCGCCAGCGGGTTTATTTATGAAAGAGGAAATGCATGGCAAATTGAGGACCGGAGATAATGACTCCACGATGTTCCCAGCGCTCATGAGCAAAGGCATGGCTCAACCTCATGAAATGCGGCTGATCGGGAATCAAATAATTGACGATAATCTCCTTTTCTTTCCACGTTCGTTTGATGTTCTCCCAAAAGAAGCCGCTAACGGTGATTTGATTGAACCGACCCATCCAATGTATCGGGCTACGCTATCGTGGTTCTTGTCTCGCAAGAAAATCTCCTCCGGAAAGCCAATATACCAGCCAAGAACCCCTCTTGAGAAAAGTGCATAGCGACGTCTTATCTTCTGTCGCTACAATCCGTTTAAGCTACCAGGCCCTAATTGACCTCGACGGAAAAGTAATATTAGCCGCCAGCAATGCAACAGCAATTGATCAGTCCGTCATCAAAAACATATCTCAAAATCAACCATCCGCTTTTTCGACGATGTCGCTTCCTCTGGCATAGCCAATTTAAAATTCTCGTCGTAAAAGTGGTATGATTGTGTTGCGGGGTGGAGCAGCCTGGTAGCTCGTCGGGCTCATAACCCGAAGGTCGTAGGTTCAAATCCTACCCCCGCAAGTGACCCTAGCTGTAAGTGGTGTTAGACCGCTTGCAGCTAGGGCTTCTCTTTGCATGGGGACTTTGTAGACGTAGTAGGTGGCTTTGATTGCTTCGGCGGAATGGTCGACTGTGACTTGATGCAAGAACGTGCGTAGGAATTCCTTCCGTTTTTCGACCGTGGGGCACTCGCTCCAAAGCCGGTCAAATTGGTCCGCGTAGGCAAAGACTTTCTCCGCGAGGTCGTCCGCTGATTCGACAATGACCGCCTGTTCTTGTGCTTCGGCAATCTGACGGCGAATATCGTTTCGCTGAACTTCCAATCCTTGGACCATCTCCATCAATGATTCAGAATAGCGCCCGAGTTTGACGGCTCCTAACGCGTGATCGATTTCTTGATTGATGCGCGCGAGGGATTTCTGTAAATCGTCGAGTGGGTTTCGATTATTACCGCCGAACCGTTCGTTGATTCGTTCACGGAGCATGAGCCGCACTTCGTCTTTCCAGTCGGTGTTTTTGATTTCTTCGCGGATCGTTTCGAGGGCTACTTGCTCGAGTTCTTCTGTCAATACGTTAAAACTTCGACAAACGCTTGTCCCGATGCGCTGATACCCACCGCAGGTATACGTCAAGTAGCGATGACCGTTTCCACCCTTGGGCCAGCCGATAAGTTTGTATCCGCAGTGACCGCACTTGGCGAGTCCTGTCAGCAGGTACGGACGCTGGAACGTGCGCCCTTGGGTGATGACTCGGGTTTTCATTCTCGATTGGATTCGTTCAAAAAGTGATTTCTCTACAATGGGCTCGTGCGCTCCGTCTTTGGTCACCCATTGGTCGAGAGGATTCAAGAGTGCTCCTTTCTCGCCTCGACGGTAACCCTTGTAACTTCGTTTGTTGTAAATGCGTTCACCAATATAAGCTCGATTCCTCAGAATGTAGTGAACGATGTTTTTACACCAATGCCGCCCGCGCGGCGCGGGGACTTGCCGCAAGTTTAAATCCTTCACAAGCGTATTGAGGCCGGAGCCCTGATCGTATCGTTCAAAAATCCCTTGGACGACAGTGCGTTCTGTGGGAGAGGGTTGCCAAACCACCCGCTGAAGCTTATCGGCCTTGTGTTCGCCCCTTTGAAGAATTTTGACAGGGTTGCCTTGTGCGTCGATGAGCAGTCGGTTATATCCGTAGGGAGCTTTACCTCCAGCGCTGTGTCCCATGAGCGCGTGACTCTTCGCCCCTCGGAGCGTGGTTTCTGAAAGCTTCATGCTGAATTGATGGGCTTCTCCGTGTTTGAGTACCTTGGAAAGTGTGTCGAGCGTTGAGCCGTCATTTTTGAAATCATCTTTCGAATAGACGATTTGGATTCCACCCTGTTTTTTAAGTCGCCGCTCCCAATAAATTTTATCTTCGGGTTGGAGTCTGCCGAAGCGGCTCACGTCATAAACGAGAAGATATCGCACTCCGTGTCCGCCCTGTTCGGCCAGCCGGACCATTTCTTGAAAAGAAGGATCTTGGTCGATGGTCAGGCCCGAACCCCAGCCTTTGACGGGTTCAAACTCTCGCGCAATCTCAAGATTCATTTTTGTCGCGAGCGTTTGACACTCCCGTCTTTGATCTTCGACGGAAAGTTCTTGCTTGTCTGTGGATCGTCTATAAAAGGCCCAAGCTTTTTCCATGGTCGGCTCCCTGATCTTTCAGATATGCGTCAATCATCCAATCGCAATAGGTGCGAACCGCTCTTTCGCGGTCTATCGGGTTCATGGGTTCGTCCATCAGCCGAATGCAGGGTTTTATTCTAGGCGCTTTGCCGTATTTTGTCCAACACCTCGACGGACAAGGCTTTGGGTCAACGGCGCTCTTAGAGCTCGAGTCCATTGTCCCTCTCTTTGCTGTGTTGTTTTTCTTGTCGCTTCTGCTCGACTTCCCGCCACCTGGCTTCTTTAAAGGCTTGGCGTTTGGATTTGGCGTGGGGCATTTTCAGCGCAAACCCCTGAAGAATGGACGAAGCCGTGAAAAGCTCATCTCTCTCGGTTTGGTTTTGGCTTTGGAAGGCGGCCTCTTGCACTTTTCGGGATTCGTCTTGATAGGCTTTCCGCTCAAGGGCGTTGCGCTTTTCCATCGCGATGTCCCAAGGCCTTTTCGTCCAATCGTTCTTGAGAAGTTCTTGGACTGCTTCTTGTCGGAGCTTTTTGTCGACTTCCGGCTTGATGCCCTTCTTCTTGAGGTGGCAGAGAGGTTGCCTTGTAGACTTTCTGCCGACACCCCGTTCGGCTCGGGAAGAGCAGGCGAGCTCGATCCCCTGTTCTCTGGCCGCTTCGGCAAAGATGCTTCGCAGTTCTCTTAAGTCTCCCTTTCGAAGTTCGAGCTTCTTGCCTTTTGTATTACCTCGCATCTTGAGCGACATATGCGCATGAGGATGTGGTTGGTCTGTGTGGATGGCAAACACCCATTCATGATCGGGGAAGGCTCTGTGTCCGGTGGTCCGCACCGCCGCTTTCAAAGATTCCACAGGAGACCCCGGCGGCATCGAAAAGATAATGTTGGAGGCGTCCCGGCTTCTCTTGCGAGTATCGAAGTCGATGGACCAACTGGCGATCAAGTCCTTTTGATCTTGTAAGGTCTGGATGATTTCGCCGGTGTCTTTCTCAAGGACAATCTCCCCTGAACGGCTGATGTAGCGGAGGTTGTCGGCCAGGTTCTTCGGTCCCCGCGAGAAGCTGCTCACTTTGACAATGGCCTGCGGCACACCCCGCGCCGCGCGGAGGCGTTCCTCGCGGGGGATGCGAAAATAAATGCCACGGCCCTTGACGTGCCGCGTCCGGCCGCCTAGTTTAAACTCTTCCTCCTTTTCTTCGTCAAACTGCCGTTCATTCATGAGTCACTTCCTTACGCGCAGGCATGACGATGCCGGTTCGGCTGCACACCACGATGTCGGCCACGACTTTTCGATGTCCTGCTATTTCGCGGAGGACTACGTTCATGAGGTCGGGAGGCCATGGACAACTTTGCGCTTGCCCGGAGTTCACCGCGCGGGCGATTTGGTTGATGTTGTTGCCGATGGCCGCCAGTTGCCGGACGCCTTCTCGGAAGAGGTTCACGTTGTCATCCGAAAGGATCGGACCTCGTCCACCAGCCTCGAGGATCAACATGCGAAGCAGGCGAGAGCGAGTCTTCATCCCATAGGTTTTGACGAGCTCAAGCAAGACCTGATCGATGGGGTCGGTCAGACGTATGGAAAGAATTTTGTGCATGGCCGACGGCTTCATAGACGATTCCAAGGGGGCAGGCACGCTAGGCAGGATAGGGAAATCGTATGACGATTTCCCGCGCTCTCGCGCCCTGCCGCGTACCTGCCCCGAATTTCATGCATAAAAATCACAAGACCACCCCCGGTAAAACGGAGGCCGATTCGTTGTTCGAACTATTGGTCTGCGTAAGTTGTTGGTTCTGGGAACGATAGCGGCCGAGGCGATCGGCCAGCGCCGTTTTGTGTTCGGCAGTGAATGGCCGCAAGCGTTGGGGCTTGATGAAGCGAACAAGTGCCTCGGCATGTTGAACGTCCGCTTTGAAGCACATGGCGTCATCAGCATGTTGTAAAAGAACAAGTTCGGGACCCATGAGCTTCATCAGGCGGTGGGCGGCGCGGGTGGACAACGTGACCGCGATCATTGTTTTGCTGTAGAGGTAGACCATGCCGCACCGGCCTTTGATTTCGTAATAGTAGACCTCGTCGCCCTTGGCAAGGTATTCGGCGCGGTTGTCTGGCGTCTCCGCTTCCCAGGATTCATCCATTGTGATAATGTAGCGAACGCCAAAAATCTTCTTCAGGTCCATCAGTCACCTCCATATAGATTGAGCCTTGCAACACCAAAATATTCCCAGGCCCTATATGTTTGAGCCATTGCTCCCCAAAAGGTTTGAGCCTCCGCCAAAATAAACTTCAATACCCCCTATACGTGAGAAACAAAAAGTGCCGAAATCTTCCCGAAAAATTCGATTATTGGGGAGCTAGCGGATCAAATCAGGCGGTCATTACGACATGAGACGTACGAGTATTGAAAAAAAGATTTTTCCAATTTCGAACATGGACAACGACTCCTCTTCGAATCCGAAGGCATCGCAGATAGATTACGCTACCCACCCAAATTTGGACGATCTCTCGGACGAGGTGTAATAACGGCGATCGGATGAAGATCGTGCATTTTAGGACTGCGAAACGCACAGAAGTCTGGAAAGGAGCAACGTAGTCGCTTATTAGCGAAATAAGATGCATCTTTCGATTGAGAAAAAGTCTGGCAGCAATTAGTGTCGGAATGGGTGAATATATTCTCGGAGCGGATCACACGGACAGAAAGTCTAGTTGAAGGCTTATCGAATTTGGAAGTCTAGGATGGTTATCAGGAGAGGGCTGTCCTTACGCCGCTTCGGGCGGGGATTATTTTGCGATAGGCGAGGCAGAATTAACCTTGAAAAAGGACCCTGACAGCCTTATCGCGGAGATAGCCTATGCAGAGAAGTTGAACTGCCAGTGCCATAAAAGTATCGCCAACCAAAACGACAGCTGCCTGATGCGCGTGAATGCCGTCAAGTCTCTTCGTCGCGGCTAATTTTGGATAGAAATTAATCAGCTGATACCCAATCGCAATTCCCAACAGCAAGAGAGCTCCTTTTCTGGACCATTCCTTCATCTTCCACAAGCCGACTGCAATGGCAAAATGCGCCGCTGGGAGACAACCCAAAGCAACTATGAATCCAATCAACAATGTCGCTTCCGTAAACGACCCGTGAGCAAAGTGTGGCTGGCGTAAAATGGCTGACACTGTTCGTAGAAATAACATCGCGGTAACAGAACCAGTCAACACAAAAAGAAAGGAGAATAATGTAATCCAGCCGGGACGTTTCATATTAAGATCTCGCATACAAATTCAGTCCATCTTTCGGGATTCATGCGGCGGATTCAAAGAGGAATTCTTTATTCCGAAGCCGCTCACGCCATCTCTTCAGGAGAGGATTGTTATAAATAATATGTTCCCAGGTATGGCGCCAATAGGAGTGCGATTGCATCGATTCGGCAAATGCTCGAGCGGAGGCCATTGCCATTGGATCGTGCCATCCGACAAATCTTTCGATATCGACCCCTCCAAGCGTCAAGAGCGCGCTTTCTACAACCGCTGCCGTTGTCCTCACCATCCATCCCAGATTCAGCGAATCGAAGATTAAGTAAGGCATTCGCCAGATGCTGGCCATAGCGGCTGTATCTGTTGATGACTGGGCGTCGGGCATGGCTGACGCACGGGCTTTTTGCCCCCAAGTAATGAAGGAATTGTCAGCAGGATGGCTTCTCATCGATCGGCTGAGATCCCGAGCGGCGGCGAGGAAGGCGTCGGACGTTTGCAATATTCGTCCCAAGTTGCCCGCAGAACCATGCATCCAGGAAGCTCTGTATGTTGCTGTCGTCTCCGCGTCATTGATTCTTTTTTGTAATGTGACTGTAATCTCGTCATTCGTCTGGTTATCTGCTGTTCGATCAAACAAATGGATGTCGAGTCCGTTAGCCGTTCGCATTACTCTGTGCCCTAAGACCCTGACGTCTGGGTCTTCAAAAAACGCTTCTAAGGCTGCTTGGATATCGGGGTCGAGTCCGTCCAGTGCCGCATTAATAACGCCTGGCAGCGGGTTAGATTCAGGGGCTTCCTGTGGATTGGTCTGATTACTCGTATCGCGACTGCGACTTTGCGCAATGAAATATCGCCACTGACTCGGCGGTTCTGCCATTGAGGACCGGATCATGTCAATCGATATTGCCACATGTATATCGGTTGCGAGCTGCTTGGCGCGCAATGATATCCCAGGACCAACCCATCGTTCATAGTACGTAATGACTTGATAAGGGGACTTAGGCGACAACACGTTCTTTGTCAAAGAATATGTGATCTGTTGATGCACATCGTTGGGATATATCGGATTTGCAAATATAAATTCGACATACTCAATTTCATCGGAAACAACATGCCACCGTACCTCTTTTGGCTTCAACGATCTGACGTCGGGCTTATCCCAGAAAGCCAAAGCAGCGGCTCGCAAATGGTTATCCATAGGCCAGTAACGGTCGGCGAACTCTGCCCGCGTGTGGAAGGTCCGTTCGTCTCCTTCAACGTGTTGAATCGAGTCCCGCACGGCCTGAGGATAGTTGGTATTCTCTCGATGTTCAGCTGCGTCAGGATGCCTTTGTTCCGGAAAAGAAGACCGATCTTGATCGGATGAGACGGCATTCAATCGAGCGATTTTATAATCTCTCAGCGTTTGCGCTTCTTCCTTCAAGAGCCCTTGTCGATCGAGACTTAAAATGTGATCGGCGCGCTGGCCGGCGAGAGCAGCGACACGACGAGCTTCTCTTTCGTACATCTCGGCCATTGGCATCATAATCGTGCGTAGCGTCTTAAGACGCGTTGCTATTTGATCGTCTGTCAGCTTGGATGAAGAACCCTGGTTCTGCGCTTCCTGAATCCATAGTTTTAGAGGCCGTATATCCAATCCTAGTGAGAGGAGAATTTCCATGTTTGCTTGGGATAAGATTAAGTCGATGGGTTGCGACCGGGTGAATAATAAAATAGAACGGTATTTTTCCGCGAGCGGCGTTCTGTTATCCTCGCGCAAAGGCACCTCCAACATAGGAAATACCAACCCTGCCAACTCCGATAACGATCGAGCACCCTTGAAGACAAGGGGTTGGATATTCACCAATGTAAATAATCTGGCATACGCTCGAATATAGCGTGGTGCATCTTCTGGGGATATCTCCTGTTTCTGGATCCATTCATCGATTTGATCCGCAGCTTGCTGTGCCCATTGGGCACCGTAAGAATGTCCAAAACTGAACAATTCGGCTCGGTCATTAAGGTCTGTAAGCTTCTTCACCTGTCCTTTGATGACGCGATACAGTCGATTTAATAGGTGATCGATAGCCTCATCAAATCCAATAATCGGTGCCGACCAGACCACTGAATTAGCAGCGGCTAGATTCGCGGCATCGCGGAGCAATTGTTGTGCGAAGTGACCCGATTCGGCCGCAACCTTTAAATCAAAACCGACGTCGTCATTGAAAGGAATCGTTGGTACATATTCATTGCTGACACCGGCTTGGTATTTCAGATGATCATGCGCGATGAAAAAGGCAACATGTCGCTCGTTTCCCCTCCCCAAATTGTTATCCCATATCATGGAAAATGCCGGCAAATCTCCGTCGGGCATCAAAAAAGTCAGTTCATAGGCCATCCGGAAAAGAATAAAGTCTGCATGTGGTTGCAAAACTGGCGAAAAAGAAATCTGTCCGTTGGCTGCGCGCCCCTGCAATTCTTCGACTCTTTTCCAAAACGTCCCGCGTTCCTGTTCCGTAAAAACAGCTTCCAGGCGATGAAGCAAGATCGGATCCTTCTTGAGTCCATGACGCCAAGGCGGGACAACGTCGGTTGCCTCACGATGAATATCATCTTTATCGACCGATGTTTCTTGCTGAGGCTTACGCTCTTCACCAGTCGATTCGTCGCCGCTGTCAGATGAGCTAAATCTGGGTTCAGAAGTCGCATTTGCGTTTGGCGTCTTCGGCTCAAGCCGGTCTTTCAATATCCCGTAAGCCACGTTGATCATTTTCACCTTGGATCGGGCCACGCAGCAAAAACCATTAAGCCTAAGAACGTCTATTCATGCTTGGTCCGGAGTCTTTCATGCCTTTTCGCTAAGCTATTCCTTGTTGCAGTTGATTGACAGAGTACAACTCGCAGAACAGGATGCCCGTGGTCCCCAAGACTTTACGAGCCGCCAAACGTTTGCAAAAACGCACGAAGCAATCTCGACATTTTCAGCCATATTTGGGC
>Ga0207070_1206_pt1 | contig 13802 bp, 10 predicted proteins | sample Alteio_BWMinHeat_92_FD_153591 | JGI IMG/M metagenome (GOLD analysis project Ga0207070, IMG submission 153591) | Enriched cells from forest soil in Barre Woods Harvard Forest LTER site, Petersham, Massachusetts, United States -... | ecosystem: Environmental > Terrestrial > Soil > Temperate forest >...
GCGTTTCGATCTGGGTAACGGTAAAGATCACCTGCTGGCGAAAGGCTTCATCGGCGATTTCGCGATCGTTGCGCGCGATGGTGATGAAGCGGCGATTGGAAGCCAGGCTCATCCCCTGCAGCAGATGCTGCCGCAATTGCACCAGGAAGTTCGAATTGAGTTGCGGCACCAGAAAAGTGCGCACGCTATTGGAAGTTACTCGGGAGTTATTGAAGGTCACGTTGAACAACGTGCCCGTTGGAAAGCCCTGCTGATATCCGAAATCTTCCGTGCCGGTATTCTGCAAAAGCGAGGGGACACCGCTGGTGACGGTGTTCGATTGCGGCGTGTTCGAGTGCTGCAGGCCGATGCTGGACGTGAGCGAAGGATCGAACGAATCGATGGGAGGACCGACGCCAAGGGTTGAAGAAACCAGTCCACCGGTGCCGGCGCCCGCTCCGCCGGCTGCGGTCACGGTTCCGCCCGCGCCTCCGCCGGCAGCTCCGCCGCCAATTCCCAGCACCCCGGCGCCGGGAGTTCCTTGAACAATGCCGGTATTGACGCCGCGGGTGTTGGCGCCCGATTTCGTGCGGAGGATATCGGTGTCGGCGATAGGCAGATTGTAGCGCGCGATCACCAGATCGAGATTGTTTTCGAGCGCGAGGGCGATGGCGTCGTCGAGGGAAAGCATGAGATTCCCATTTTGGCTCAGATTGCCAATGCGCACCGAGTTAGTGAGACTGGGCTCCGACACGCTCTGCGCCTTATACGGCGCAAGGACATGTGGGAACCATGGCGCTCCCTCGGTGTAATCCTCATGTTGAGCTTGTTGTCCCCACGAGTTGCCGCAGAGGGCGATTGCCAGTAGCAAGACAAGTCCGCGCCTGACGGTTAATCTGATGAGCCAGTTCATTTCGGTCCTCCGGTATCGGTGCACAACTGGATGGATTGCTAAAAACAAAGAAAACAGCATCATTGCATTCTGCAACGGAGAGTTCGTCGCGGGCAAACGAGCGCCCAGAATAAAAAAGATATAGGAGACGTGCGGAGAACAACGTAAAGCTTTGTGAGAAAAGGGAGGAACGAAGACCAGATCGGGGCGGCTGCATCGCCGATTTCGGATGCAACCGCCAGCCAATACCGAATCAGCGGCGAGTTGTGCGCTGGATGAGAGCGCTAGTGCGTCTGGGAGCTGTTTAGATCGACCGGTTGCAAGTCAGTGGATTCCTGGGGAATCATGTAGCGTATAGACAAGCAGTTTCGGTTGGGAATTTCCGACAAATTGAAAATGACATTCGAGAATGTGCGCAAACTCGGATTAGTGCTGCCAGGCGTGGAGGAAGGGACAACGTACAGGTCACCGGCCCTAAAGGTTCGCGGCAAACTGTTGGCGTGCGTTGCTATCCACAGATCGGCAGAGCCCAATTCCCTTGCAGTTCGCATTGCGTTCGACGATCGGGCAGCTCTGATCGCAGCCGATCCCGATACTTACTACTTGACCGATCATTATGTCGGGTACCCAGTGGTGCTGGCTCGGTTGTCACGAATTCATGTCGATGCGCTTAAAGATCTGCTGGGAATGTCGTGGCGCTTCGTAACGGCGAAGAGCCGGTCACGGATCGGCAAGCGTTCTTCTCAACCACGTAGTAGGTGAAGTTGCCTATCACCGTTGCCGGGTAAATGTGCTACCTTTCGCGACATGCAAAACGAGCAGGGCCAGAAAACTGTTCCTCAATTTGAAACAGCCGAATTCCAAACTAGACCTGGTGCAAACGTCTGCTTCGTCTGTAATCAACCCATCTCCGGCTCGTATTTTCGGATCAACTCTCGGATGGCTTGCAGCGCCTGCACGGAACGGTTAAGAAACTCCATTCCGAAGGACTCTCACTCTGCCTATGTGCGAGCTATCGCGTTTGGCGCGGGAGCGGCTATTGCCGGCTTAGTGCTCTACGCGGTGATCGGAATAGCTACGGGGCTCATGATCGGCTACGTGTCTCTTGCCGTCGGATGGATGGTAGGCAAGGCGATGATGAAAGGATCGGGAGGACTCGGCGGGCGCCGGTATCAGATCGCGGCAGTTCTCCTTACCTATGCCGCTGTTTCGGTTGCGGCGATTCCGATCGCGATTGCGGAGTTTGCCAAGCAAAAGAAGACGCAGCGGGAGAGCCAAGTCCAAGGGCCGCGATCCCAAAGCAACGTGCAGCCAAACGTGACTCCGGAGAGCAACGATACCTCCACACCGAATGGGGAAAACAGAACTCAGCATAAGCCTGCCAGTACCGCATCGGCACTCGGATACCTTCTGCTGCTGGGGCTTGGATCTCCGTTTCTTGAGCTCGGCTCAGACCCGTTGCATGGATTGATCGGATTGGTCATCCTGCTTGTTGGGGTCCGCATTGCATGGCAAATCACGCGCGGGCGTCCTCCGTTGCTGGTGGATGGACCTTTCTGAAAGGCCTCCGAATCCTTTGATACTCTAGTAAAAGATGAGTTGTTGGGCGTACCTGATTCTGTGTCCGCAATTACTCCCGACCTGATTCGTAGCTGTCCGCGGTGCCGTCACGATATCCCTCTAAACGCGCTGGTTTGTGGCAATTGCAGCTCGCTCGTTCATGCCGATCAACTATCGCAGATTTCTCAGCAAGCCCAGCAGCTCGAACAGCATGGCGAGTTGCTCCACGCCCGAGACCTATGGCTTAGTGCTCTGCCCTTGCTTCCTCCAGACTCTACGCAGGCCACCTGGATTCGCAAACATGCGGGTGATCTCGAGATGGATGCTGCAGGCTCTCTTGCGCCGGCCGGGGAAAAACAATGGGCGCGGAAGCTCGGTCCGTTTGGCCCGATTGCGGTGGTGCTCGCGAAGAGCAAGACCTTGCTCGCGCTTTTCAAACTCAATTTCTTCCTCAGTCTGGCGGGATTCATCGCTGTCTATTGGGGGTTGTGGGGCGCGAAGTTTGGAATTGGTTTTGCCGTGCTCGTTCTGCTTCACGAGATGGGACATTTCATTGACATCAAGCGCCGCGGCCTACCCGCCGACATGCCCGTGTTTTTGCCCGGGCTGGGAGCTTATGTGCGCTGGCGCTCGCTCGGGGTAACGCAAGAGACTCGCGCAGCCATCAGTCTCGCAGGTCCGTTCGCCGGTTTCGTGTCGTCGGCTGTGTGCGCACTGGTTTACTTCAAGACCGGCAATCCACTATGGTCTGCATTGGCCCGTTCTGGAGCATGGCTGAACGCAATGAATCTGATTCCTGTGTGGGTGCTCGACGGTGGACAAGCCGCCGCAGCCCTAAGCAAAAGTGAGCGGTTAATCCTTCTGACAGCTTCATTGGCTTTGTGGCTTGTGCTGCGGGAGAACGTCTTCTTCCTGGTCGCGCTCGGCGCGGGATGGCGTCTGTTCACAAAGGATCTGCCTGCACACTCCAGCGCACGCACGTTGGCTTACTTTGTCTGCGTCCTTACCGCGTTGGGGTTCCTTATGCGATTCCTGCCCGGCGAGGGCTTCGGCCGATGAACCCCGACGTTTCCGAACCCACCCGGACTAGCTGCGTGCCAGGCAGAGTGTAACCTGTGAGCAATAACCCGGTAGCCATTTTCCTGCATCTCAGTTTGTTGATCCACTTCGATCGCCTAAATGAATACGACGCTACGAGAAGCTCCTTCCATAACTAGAACGCTCGCGGTTGGAGCGGAATTGCAGCCGTCTGGAGGCACGCATTTTCGTGTCTGGGCTCCAAATCGGCGAAAAGTGGATCTTCTGCTCTTTAAGCCGAGCGGCGAGACCGCGACTTTTCCCCTCGAAGCTGAGGCTGAGGGTTACTTCTCCGGACTAGTGGTGGAAGCCACCGCAGGCAGCCGTTACAAGTTTCGTCTGGATGGCGGCGACAGCTTTCCCGATCCGGCTTCTCACTTTCAGCCGGAAGGACCACACGGGCCATCGCAGGTTGTCGATCACCGCGCGTTTCAGTGGACGGATGCAAATTGGCCGGGTGTAAGCATTCGCGGACAGGTTATTTATGAGCTGCATGTTGGGACGTTCACGCCGGGCGGCACCTATCAGTCGGCCAAAGAAAAATTGCCGCTGCTGAAAGAACTTGGCGTCACGGTGGTTGAAGTCATGCCCGTGGCCTGCTTTCCCGGCGATTTTGGCTGGGGCTACGATGGCGTCGATCTTTACGCGCCTTATCAAAAATATGGCGACCCGGACGAGTTTCGCGGCTTCATTGACTATGCGCACAGCCTCGGACTCGGCGTGATTCTCGATGTCGTGTATAACCACCTCGGCCCCGAGGGCAATTACCTGACGCGGTACTCCGACGACTACTTTCATCGCGAGCAGACCACCGAATGGGGCGATGCCATCAATTTCGACGGTCCCCAATGCGAAGCCGTGCGCGAGTTGTTTGCCGGCAACGCGGAGTACTGGATTCGCGAATACCGTCTTGATGGTCTGCGCTTTGACGCTACTCAGTCGATCTTTGACAAATCGCGTGAGCACATTCTGGCAACAATGGCGAGGCGAGCGCGAGCGGCGGCTGGAGCTCGCGAAATCATTCTCGTGGCCGAGAACGAATCGCAGGAGGCGAAGATAGCCCGCGTCCCTGAACGCGGCGGATATGGCTTTGATGCCCTTTGGAATGACGACTTCCATCACAGCGCCATCGCCGCTCTAACTGGACAGCGCAGCGCTTATTACACTGACTATTTTGGCTCGCCTCAGGAATTTATTTCTGCCGTGAAGTACGGCTATTTATACCAGGGACAACGATATAGCTGGCAGAAGAAACAGCGCGGAGAACCTGCGCTAGGGATGGATCCGACTGCATTCGTGGTTTTCATTGAGAACCACGATCAGGTTTCCAATTCCGCATATGGAAAGCGGCTGCACCAACTCACCAGTCCCGGACGCTTTCGCGCCACAACTGCGCTGACGCTGCTCGCGCCGGGAACTCCCCTGCTCTTTCAGGGGCAGGAGTTCGGGTCCAGCAAGCCATTTATATTTTTTGCTCATCACGATGCGGAATTGGCGAGGCAGGTGCACAAAGGTCGAACACAGTTCCTGGCCCAGTTCCCTGCACTGAGCTCAGCGGAGATGCGCGAGCGTGTTCCCGATCCCGCGCTGCCAGCCACAATGGAACTCTGCAAACTTGACTGGAGCGAACGTAAGCGAAATCCGCAAATGCTTGCCCTGCACCGCGACCTTCTCCGGCTTCGGCGCAGCGATCCTGCATTTCGCTTGCAGTTGCTGGGCAAGGTCGATGGCGCGGTACTGAGCTCGCAGGCATTCGTTCTGCGTTATTTTGTAGAAGCTGGTCAGGATCGCTTGTTGGTTGTGAACCTCGGCGCCGACCTGCACCTCGCCCAAGCTCCTGAACCGTTGCTGGCAGCGCCCGAAGGAAAGAGCTGGCATGTGCTCTGGTCAAGTGAAAATCCTGCTTACGGCGGCTCTGGATTTATAGATCCCGATGGTCGCGATGGCTGGCGGCTTCAGGCTGAGTCGGCAACCGTGCTTAGCCCGATTCGGGGCGAACCACAGAAGCTGGATAGCATCTAGCTTTTCAGATCATTTCGAATCGTTTCCCATTACTGGAGCACCACTGCTGACCGATCTACCTTGAGCACGATCGACAACATCCCGACGCTGTATCGGAGAGGAAAGGACACTTCCGATCGCCGCGTCCTCGACCGTATTACCCGCGATTTTTCCTGGCACGCGGGCAAGACTGGCCCAGCGCATGAGGACTGGGAGGTGCTTCTTAGCCGCGAATGGCTCGTGACTAACGGTCTGGGTGGATATGCCTCGGGCACTGTAAGCGGCGCGCCGACCCGGCGCTTCCACGGCATTCTTATCGCGGCTCTTCCTTCTCCCTACGGACGCACCATGATCTTGAACGATGTCTCCGAGCAGGTGCTGCTGCCCGACGGCGAACTCTTTGATTTGGGAGGCGAGGAGACCACGGCTGGAATCACAAACTTCCGCGGCGTCACCCATCTCTTTGCATTTCGCCTGGAGGCAGGGCTGCCGGTCTGGATTTACAGATTCGGAGATTTTGTACTGGAAAAACGCGTTCACCTGGTCAATCGACAGAATACCGCGCACATCAGCTACATCTGGCACGGATCGCAGGCGGCCACGCTCCGAGTTCGTCCGGCTATATATTTTCGTCCGCACGAAGGAGCGCTTTCTGGTCTGGATCCAAGAAAGTATTCGGTGAATTCTCATGAGAGATGGATAGAGATCGGCGACGCTTCCGCGCTGCCGGCGTTGCGCCTCGGCGTGAGCCGCCAGGATGCTGCCTTTCACAAGGACGAGAAGAAAATTCCCGATCTGCGCTTTCGCGTTGAAAAAGATCGCGGATACGACAATGTTGGGGACCTTTGGTCGCCCGGGTACTTCGAACTGAGAATCAAACCCGACGAAAGAGCGACGCTTATCGGCTCAACCGAAGATTGGGCGATTCTGGAAGCGTTGGACGATGAAGAAGCCTTTCACGCTGAGATGGAACGGCGCCGACGTCTGATCAGCACCTGCAATCCGGCACTGCACGATGCATTTGGCGGCGAATTGGCCCTGGCAGCCGACCAGTTCCTCATCACCCCCATCGGCCGCGTGGGCGATACCGCACGGGCGCTCGCTTCCGGCGATGAGATACGCACAGTGATCGCCGGCTATCACTGGTTTACCGATTGGGGACGTGACACCATGATCAGCCTCGAGGGCTTGACGCTGGTTACAGGTCGCCACGCTGAGGCGGGTTACATTCTGCGCACTTTTGCTCATTACGTTCGCGACGGCCTGATCCCGAATATGTTTCCCGAGGGCAAGACCAACGGCTTGTATCACACTGCCGACGCCACCCTCTGGTTCTTCCACGCAATCCAGCGATATGTCGAATACACCTCCGATCGCGCCACACTGCGGCTTCTGCTGCCACAGCTTTGCGACATCGTGCAATGTCATCTCGAAGGAACGCGATTCGGAATCAGAGTCGATCCCAACGATGGATTGCTTTGTCAAGGCGCAGATGGTTATCAGCTCACGTGGATGGACGCGAAGGTCGGCGATTGGGTCGTGACTCCGCGGCGGGGAAAAGCAGTGGAGATCAATGCGCTCTGGTACAACGCGCTGCGTCTGCTGGAAGAGTGGACGCGCGAAGAGCGCGATTCTGACTTCGCGGCCAGGTTCGGCGAGCAAGCAGAACGCGTCTATGAATCATTCAACCGGCGGTTCTGGAATTCAGGAACGCGTTATCTATACGACGTGATCGACGGCCAGAACGGAAGTGACGATCTATCGTTGCGTCCCAATCAAATTTTCGCCATCTCACTGGAGCATCCGGTCCTGGACCGGCAGCATTGGAAGCCGGTGCTTGATGTTGTTCAACAAAAATTGCTCACGCCCGTGGGTCTGCGGTCGCTGGCTCCCGATCATCCAGACTACAAGTCGCGCTACGACGGTGACCTGCGAGCGCGCGATGCCGCCTATCACCAAGGGACTGTGTGGGCTTGGCTTATTGGGCCCTTTATCGATGCCTATCTCAAAGTGCATCCTGATAATCTGCAGGTCGCACGCCATTTCCTCGAAGGTTTTACTCGTCATCTGAGTGAAGGCTGCATCGGATCGGTGAGCGAGATTTTCGACGCCGAGGCTCCATTCACGCCCCGGGGCTGCATTGCGCAAGCCTGGAGCGTCGCCGAATTGGCGCGATGTTGGGTAAAGACCGCAGGATTAATTCCCACTCCGGAACTTTCAGGAATCCATCATGCCGGCGAGCGCGTTATGAAATAGCGAGTAAGCGGTCTTCACAAGGGTGGCCACGATCGCCATGGATCGATGCAGGAATGTGCTGAATCGGCGCACGCACAGGTCCGCAAGGCGTGAGAAGACTGCATGAGCGCTGAGTTCGTGGATAATTCTCAGGAAGCTTCCTGCTTGCTGAGTTCGTTGGTCATCAGATCGCGCCGCGGCCCGATCTTCCTCTGCAACAAAGCGCGTTGCGTCTGGATGATCTTATGCACCACACCTTCGCTCAATCCGAAGCGTCGCGCGATGTCCGATGGACGAACTCCCATTTCCCGCAGCTTGAGGATCTTCTGTTTTTCGATTTCTGTGAGTCGGAAAATCGCCTTAATCATAGAGCGCGGCCATTCTGCATGGCGCACAGGAAGTTGTGCAGAGGGGTGGAATCTTGACAGTAAACACGCGCAAAAATGCTGCCGCAGCGTCGATTCGATCGAAGATTAGTTAATCGTCGGCTGGCGGTCGCAGTAGTGCATAATATTCACAGAAAAAGAATCTCTCTTTATGTCAAGCGCAACGCTGGTTTCGGTGCAGGAATATCTTGCGAGTGCCTATCGGCCAGACCGAGATTTCGTGGATGGAGAACTGCAAGAGAGGAACTTGGGCGAGCTTGAACACAGCCTTTTACAGACGCTGTCGGTCACGTGGTTTTGGACGCGAAAGGATGAGTGGCAAGTTCTCCCCCTGGTCGAACAACGCATACAGGTTTCAGCCACCCGCTTCCGAGTTCCCGATGTAACTGTACTGCGATCGAATCAGGCTCGCGAGGCCGTGATAACAATACCGCCACTGATCCTGATCGAAATCCTTTCCAAGGACGACACACTGCGGAGCATGCGAGAACGAGTAGATGACTACCTACGTTTTGGTGTACAGCATATTTGGATTCTCGATCCCGCAACCAGGCGCGCGTATGTTTGCACGCAGACAGCGTTTCAGGAGCCGGAGAGTGGAGAGCTGATCGTGCCAGGAACACCAATCCGCATCGCGCTCAGTGATCTATTCGCTCAAATGAATGCTGCGAAGTAAACGGGGCACAGGTCGACATTCTGGACTGTACTAAGTCTGAAATCGCAGAATCCCGAAATTACAAATCCCTCTCACTCGGCCACATAACTGATCTCCAGGCGTCGTACCAGCTTGCAGGCCAGCACCAGAACCAGCGACGCTAGAACAATCGGGCCAAGGACGGCAGCGACGGTGCTGACCGGTTCGCTCACCACTGTGAAGAGCGCCATTAGACCAGGAGCCGGAATCGATACCGGGCAGAGCTGCTTCAAGTAATAAGTAATGCTGAAGCGTTGAACGAGCGTAGGGAACACCGGGTTAAAGGTCTCCCATCCCAGCACGAGCAGGGCAGGAATTACCGGATTTTTCATCAACAGGCTCAGCGCAAGGAATACCGATCCATATCCGATGCAGGCCAGCGCTGTGACCCCGAGATATGCCAGAAGTTGTCCCATTCCGGGACCATCGAATACGTAGTATTGCCCAACTGGACCGAAATGGGCGTACATAACAGCGAACGACGCTAAGACACCCAGACCAAAGATCGTCACCGCGGTGACTAATCCGCCCAGGAACTTGCCCAGCAGCAGCACCTCTCGCTTCACCGGAGCAAGAAAGTAATAGTGCAGACTCTTCTCGATGATCTCTCCGCGAAACAACCAGGTGAAGATTCCCAGACACCCGAAGAAGATGCCGAACCGCAGATAAAAGAACTGAAAGATCCCTGCCAGCACCTCTGTGTCTGTCCGGATTGAAATCGAGCTTGAATGATCGAGGATGGCATGCAGCGTAATCAGCGACACCGGCGCAAAGGCCAGCAGATAGATCCAGACTCCTCGGCGTGAAAGAAAGTTCTTGCGCAAATCCATGCGCAGGATCGACGCGATCTGACGAGTCCAAAGCTCCCACGGTTGTTCGGCAAGCGTTTTACGCATTCGGACAAGTCGCGTCATATGGTCTTGTTCTCCGACCCAATCAGGTACTGGTACACCGAGTTCACATCGTCGTCGGCCGGCGCCACAGTTTCCAGCGCGATGTTGTCCTTAACGACAAGCTGGTTGAGGAGCAAGTAAAACGCGTCGGCATCGCGGGTGCGCACCAGCACCCCTTTGCCATCGTCATTCAGCTTCGCCTCAACCACGTGGTCCTGAGCAAAGACGCGGGAGGCCAGCAGATTGGGATCGGAGCAGCGAACCAAAATCTGCATCGGATGTTCCTTCACTTCCGTCCGCACGGCATGGATCTGACCCTCGGCCACAACGTAGCCGCTGCTCATCAGGATAACTTGGTCGGCCATCTTGTCCACTTCGTGCAGAATGTGGCTGGAGATGACAACGTGCAGCCCCTCCCTGCCGAGTCCCTGGAACAACTCCAGAGATTCAGCGCGCGCCATCGGATCGAGTCCATTCAAAGGTTCGTCAAGAACCAGAACCGTTGGATGGTGACAGATCGACTGCGCCAGTCGAATTCTCTGACGCATGCCTTTGCTATATCCCGCCACTTTCCTGAAGGCCGCTTCCGTCATGCCCACGCGCTGTAATGCCTCATGCGTAAGACGACCAGCTTCGCGATCGTCGAGTCCATGCAAGCGCAGGGTGTTGTACACGAATGAAAATCCTGTGACGCCTTTGGGAAAGGAATCAAATTGCGTGCAGTATCCAACTTTCCGAAAAAGTTCTTCCGGCCGGTTCGGTGGAAGACCAAGCACGCTGATGCGTCCCTCTGTGGGGCGGATCAGGCCGGTCATCAAGTTCATCAGAGTAGTTTTGCCGGAGCCATTCGGACCGACCAGTCCGGTCACGCCTGCGGGAATCGACAGGTTCACCCGGTTCACACCCAGAACATCGCCGTAGAACTTGGAAACATTCTCAAAGATGATGCGATCATCAAGACGGTTTGGCGTGGGAACGGGGAGAGACGCAGCCTGAACAACAGTTGCCGTTTCCCTGTAACCTGTAACCTGTTCCCTGCTTTTCACCCTCGCACCACCTCGCGCGCCTTAAGTCTGCGATTAAGCAGCAAAAGCGATGCGCCGCACGTCCCCGCCACCGAGCACCACGCCGCCCATATTGGAATGCCAAGCATTTGCAAACCTACGGCGGTGGAGACAGGCACGCGGAACAATCCTACCCAGATCAGTTTGACGGAATACAACACATCAAAGATGTGTCCCCAATTCGTTCCCAGAATGGCATTAAGTGCAGCTCCAAACGCCGGGCCCACGAAGAAGAACGCCAGCATCACCGCGCTGGCAGCAACCCGCCACTTCAAGAACAACTCGATCAAAGCGAGGTCCTGCGCGATTGGTGGCAACAACAAGGGCCGGGTCGAGCAGGCAATGGTCCCGGTTTCGATCAGGTAATTGAAACCATTCACAGCCTGAGCCAATTCCTGGGTAAGGAGATGGTCTTTAGCGCTTCGGGCAGCGCCGGACAGAATTGCAATATCGTGGCGATGGCAGAGATTGCGCGGCCCGGGCTGCGCGAGTTTCTTACCAGTCAGATTCAACAGAGCAATTCGCCCGACCATATCCATCTTCTGTCGCCAGAGAATCTGGCGACGACTGCTCAAGGCGACGGACGCGATATGTACGTCTTGATTACTCCAAAGTTCGTGGCCGCGTCGCCCTATGTCTCGACCCTGGCCGGCGTCAACGCTCGCTGGCCGCAGAGATCCGATATTTCTGGATTCATGCAGAGCGATTTTGGAAAACGTATCGCCTCGGAATACTCCTCTGGAGCAGGCCTGCTGGTGGCAGTTAACCTCGGGCAAATGGCCAGCGATCACATGGTGATGGCGCAGGCTGAGAGCCACGAAGGGATGCTGGAGAGCAGCGGTTTCAGGAATGTGAAGTACTTAATCGCGCAGCGCAAGGATGCCGGCGGCAAGGCCTCCAATACCGCTGAGCTCAGCTTTAATGGTCCCCGGACCGGAGTGGCATCCTGGCTGGCAACGCCGGCTCCAATTGGCGCGCTTGGCTTCATCACGCCCAATGCGGCCGCGGTGGGAGCGTTCGTTTCCAAGAGTCCGGCGCTGATGCTCGATGATTTGTTACAGCTCGCTGGCGCTGGCAATCCGAGGGTAGCGGAGTCCCTGAAAGAGGACGAGGCGGAGCTGAATCTCGATCTGCGCAACGATCTTGCCGCCTCTCTTGGCGGTGAGGCGGCGATTGCTCTCGATGGTCCCGTGCTTCCTACTCCTTCGTGGAAGCTGATCGTTGAGGTCTATGATCCAAACCGGCTGGAATACAGCCTGGAGCACATTTCCGACGCGATGAACCGGAAGGCCGCGGAGAACAATCGTCCCGGAGTGAAGTTCGAGCAAGAACAGGTGAGTGGGAGGACCTTCTACGTACTGCGCTCACTGAACCCCATGGTTCCGTTGGAAGTGCACTATACCTTCACGGATGGATATCTGGTCGCCGGGCCGACTCAGGCGCTGGTGCAGGAGGCAATCCGCACGCACACCAAGGGCGACAGCATTTCCCATTCTGAGAAATTCCTCGCGTTGTTTCCCTCGGACCAGCATGCGAATGTCTCCGGGCTCATTTATCAGAATCTCGCTCCGGTGCTGGGTCCGATTGCCGGCCAGTTGTCGGCGGCGCAGTTACAGTCGCTGCAGACAATTGTGTCGAACTCGGAACCATCGGTCATCTGTGCCTATGGCGACGAGAACCAGATCGAGTTTGCCAGCACCAGCAAGACGTTGGGCATCGACTTCAAGTCGCTTGCGATCTCCGCGCTGCTCGAACACTTGAAACCCGGAACTCAAGGGACCCCAACTCCGTAGAGAACTGCATGGCTCCAGTGATAGAACTCGACGGCCTCGAAGTCCGCTTCGGTACGCGTTCCGTGCTGAAGCAGCTCAAAGGCGAGCTTCACGGACGCTGCATCGGCTTGCTCGGTCCCAACGGATCGGGCAAGTCCACCCTGCTGAACACGCTGCTCGGCTTCTATCCTCCGGCGAAAGGAACCGCTCGCATCTTTGGGAAAGACATCGGTCAGCACAGCCGCGAACTGCGCGCGCTCATTGGCTACATGCCTGAGAGCGATGCGTTCATCTCTAACCTCACCGGCGTGCGCTTTGTCCGTTACATGGCGGAGCTTTCCGGACTGCCCTCCAATCACGCGCTGGAGCGCGCACACGAGTCTCTCTTCTATGTGGGATTGGGCGAGGTCCGCTATCGCAAAGTAGGAACGTATTCTTTGGGCATGAAGCAGCTTGCCAAGCTGGCGCAGGCCATCGCTCACGGGCCAAAACTGGTGTTCCTGGATGAACCGACGAACGGCCTCGATCCACCGGCGCGCAATCGCATGATTCAACTCATCCGCGAAATCCGCGACGCCGGCAACATGCACGTCGTGATTTCGTCGCACCTGCTGCGCGATGTGGACGAATGCTGCGATGAAGTCATCATTCTGCGCGACGGCCATATTGCCGGCATTTGTAATCTTGAAGAAGAACGGCGTTCAAATCGCAAATTCCTGGAACTGGAAACCCACGGCGAAGATAATTCCTTCGCCGACGCAGTGCAGCAGCTCGGTTGCGAATGCGCGCTGTTTGGCAAAGGACGCATGAAGGTCGTGTTGCCGGAGTCAATTGAGATTCGAGAGTTGTACCAGATCGCTGCGCGACAAGAAGTACAGATTCGCCGCATGAACTACCGCCGCGATTCGCTCGAAGACATCTTCCTAAAAGCCATGGAAGAAGTGGGAGCACGCAATGGCAGTCTATAAGCGTAGCTACAAGCCGTATGAGGGCGCCACCACGTCCGAGCGCTGGCGATTCCTGGTGCTAACGCGCTACGGATTTTCCGGGCTGTTCGACTCGCGAATTTTTACGGGCGCGTTCGTTCTTAGCTTCGTTCCATTTCTGATAGCTTTTGCCACAATCTATCTGGCCCACAACGCAACCATAAGGGCGATGCTGCAGATGCGCGGCCCCAGCCCGTTTGAGGTGAACAATTACTTCTTTCTCGCATTTCTCGGCGTGCAGTCGTGGGTTTCGTTCCTGTTGA
>Ga0207070_1207_pt1 | contig 13748 bp, 9 predicted proteins | sample Alteio_BWMinHeat_92_FD_153591 | JGI IMG/M metagenome (GOLD analysis project Ga0207070, IMG submission 153591) | Enriched cells from forest soil in Barre Woods Harvard Forest LTER site, Petersham, Massachusetts, United States -... | ecosystem: Environmental > Terrestrial > Soil > Temperate forest >...
CGCACTTTCTACAAGTTGTCTTCGAACTGAATGTCGATCCGGACAAAGGAATGTGGGTGGTCCTGGCTGGGTTTCTGATGTTCCTGGCCGGATTCGGACTCTGTTATTTCGTAGTGAATTGGTTGATGTAGTCGGGATCAAGTCTTCCCCGTTTCGAGCGCAGCCGCGGAGGCTAGGGATCCGCTGCTATAGAATGGTGGTGATGAAGCGAAGGGTTCAAACAGCAAGTCGGCGGGCGGAGCTGGCTGGCCTGGGTGATTTAGCGCGCCTGGTTCAGCGAGCCGAGGGGTTTCATCCCTTGGTGGCCGCTTTGAAGAACGGCCACGGGGCGACCGTGGACGGCGCTTGGGGTTCGTCCGCGTCGTTAGCCGCGGCCGCGCTGGGATTGCACGCGCCGCAAACCCTTCTAATCGTCATTGCTCATCCACGCGATTTGGATGCCTGGGCCGATGACATCGAGACATTTACGGATTCTAGACCAATTGTCTTTCCTGCCTGGGAGAAACTTCCTTCAGAGTCACCGAACTCCGATGGTTTGGGAACGGATCGACTCGATGAGATTGCGGGTCAGCGGCTGCGGGTGCTCAAGTCGCTGTCCCGTACCGGGCCTCCGGGAGGCTCCTCGCCACCGCGCTTTCTGCTGACGACAATTCAGGCGATTTTGCAGCCGGTGCCGGATCGTGGCCAACTCGCCGCCCGTCGCCGATTGTTGCGCAAGGGAGAAGCCGTCGATCTGGAGGAAATGACAGCCTGGCTCGTGGATCATCATTTCCAGCGGACGGAAATCGTTTCGCTGCCGGGGGAATTCAGCCGTCGCGGCGGCATCCTTGATGTGTATTCGCCCGACGCGGACGCCTCATACCGCGTGGAATTCTTCGGCGATGAAATCGATTCCATCCGGCAGTTTTCGCCCCAGACGCAACGGAGCTTGGGTGATGTGCCCGAGCTGGAAATTACCGCAGTCTACTCAAATCCGAAATCCGAAATCCGAAACCGAGAATCCGTGCCCGTGCCGGTGCCCGTGTCCGTGCCCGATTCGGGCACGGACACGGGCATGGGCAGGGGCAAGGAATCGGATTTCGGATTTCGTGCTTCGGATTTTGCGCCTGACAGAGGTCACATTGGTGAACACTTGCCCGTAGATGCCTGGACCGCCCTCGTTGAGCCGGATGATTTGCAAGACCAAGGCAAGCACTATCTCGATCGGCTTGCCCGGCCTGTGGGCCTGTTCACGGTGCCCGGCGCCTTTCAGCAACTGCTCCGCTTTCCCAATGTTAGGATATCCGCCTTGCCCATTGCTTCGATGGAGGCGACTTGCCATCTGCGCGTTGAATCGGTCGAGCGCTTCACCGGTGATATCACCAAGCTGCGCGGCGAGCTCGAAAGCATTGCGGGCCCTACCGGGCTTCCAGGCAATCACATCGTCATCGCCTGTCATAACGAGGCGGAAGCCAAGCGCTTGGGCGAGGTCTTGGGATCGACGGCCCAGCTCTTGGTCGGCAAAATCCGCGCGGGCTTTCGCTTGGTCGATGCCGGCATTGTGGTCTTGAGCGATCATGAGTTGTTTCATCGCGAGGAAGCCCGGCCCATCCAGCCCAGGCGGCGGCTGGAATCGCGGGCCATCGATAGCTTTCTGGACTTGGCCGAGGACGATCTCGTCGTCCATGTCAGTCACGGCATCGCTCGCTATCGCGGCATGCAGCTCATTGAGAAGCATGAGCACGAAGAGGAACATCTCATCTTGGAGTTTCGCGAGGGCGTCCGCGTCTATGTTCCGGTGTCGAAGATCGACTTAGTGCAGAAATACGTCGGCGGCAGCCGAACCGACCCGGAACTGTCCAAGTACGGAGGCACGAGCTGGCAAAATAGAAAAGACCGGGTTGAGGCTGCCGTCATCGACATGGCCGGCGACATGGTGGAGCTTCAGGCTTTGCGCGAGGCGCAGCCGGGCATCGCTTTGCCGCCGGACACGGAATGGCAAGCGGAATTCGAGGCGGCTTTTCCTTTTCAGGAGACTCCCGATCAGATCAGCACCATCGTGGAGATCAAACGCGACATGGAGCGGACCCGGCCCATGGATCGGCTCATTTGCGGCGACGTGGGCTACGGCAAAACCGAGCTGGCCATTCGCGCCGCCTTCAAGACCGTGGACAACGGCAAACAGGTGGCCGTGCTCGTGCCCACCACCGTGTTGGCCGAGCAGCATTACCGCACCTTTAGCCAACGCCTAGCCGAGTATCCGTTCGTCGTCGAGTGCATCAGCCGATTTCGCACCGGCGGCGAACAAAAAAGCATTATCGAACGATTGTCGGGCGGCGGCATCGACATCATCATCGGCACTCACCGATTGGTGAGCGCCGATGTGAAATTCAAAGACTTGGCTCTGGTCATCATCGACGAAGAACAGCGTTTCGGCGTCGAGCACAAGGAACGACTCAAGCGCCTGAGGCAGACCGTGGATGTCCTGACCATGACGGCTACTCCCATTCCGCGAACGTTGCACCTTGCCCTCTTGGGCATTCGCGACATCAGCAATCTCGAGACGCCACCCGCCGACCGGCTGGCGATTGAGACACGCATTTCCCGTTTCGATCCGGATCTGATCCGCCATGCCATTTTGCGAGAGCTGAATCGCGATGGGCAGATTTATTTCGTGCATAACCGCGTCTACAACATTCAGGAGATAGCCGACAAAATTCAGTCGTTGGTCCCGGAAGCCAAGATTGCCGTGGGCCATGGCCAAATGCACGAGCACGAGCTGGAACGTGCCATGCTCGATTTTGTCCAGCGAAAGACCGACATTCTCGTGGCGACTACGATCATCGAAAGCGGCCTGGACATTCCCAACGTCAACACGATTTTTATCAATCAGGCGGATCGCTACGGTTTGGCGGATTTGCATCAACTGCGCGGTCGCGTCGGGCGTTACAAGAATCGGGCCTACGCCTATCTCCTCCTGGACAGCGAGCGGAGTGTGACGCCGGTGGCGATCCGCCGGCTCAAGGCCATCGAAGAATTCACGGAGCTGGGGGCCGGCTTCAAGATCGCGATGCGGGACCTTGAAATTCGCGGCGCCGGCAACATTCTCGGCACGCAGCAAAGCGGCCACATCGCCGCGATCGGCTACGAGCTGTATTGCCAGCTCTTGGAGAACGCCGTCCGCCGGCTCAAGAATCAGCCGATTCGCACTCACCTGGAAGTTAGCCTGGAGCTGCCCTGGCCTGCTTATTTGCCGCGAGACTACGTGCCCGGTCAGCGGCTTAAGATTGAGGTGTACCGCCGGCTGTCCCGCGTTCGCAGGCCCGATCGCTTGGAGGATTTTCGCCAAGAGCTAAGAGATCGTTATGGACCGATCCCTGAGCCGGCCGAGTGGATGCTGCGGCTGGCCGAAATTCGGTTGCTGGCGGCACGCTGGCAGGTCGCCAAGGTTCATCTCGAGCCGCCGGCAGGCAGCCCGCGAGCAAACTCCGGACCCACCGATCTCGTGCTCGGCTACCGCAACCGCCGGCGTATCGAGCGCATGGCCAAACGCAGCGACGGCCGGCTGCGAATCGTGGACGGCTCGAGCGCCTACTTCCGACTCAAGCCTTCGGAAATTGAGCCGGAAGCTCTTTTCGCCTGCTTGAAACATCTCTTGCGTTTGCCGATGCGGTCGGTATAGTCCCCACATTTCGTTTTGTTGTGACCCTCTCGACATTGAGAATCGGGCACCCGCTAGAGCGGGTTACTACGAGCTTGAAGAAGGAATCACTATGGCTCGTCGCGAACCGGAAATCTGTTCGAGTGCATGGACAGCCCCTGGCCTATTGACCCTTGTTTTGTTTGTGGGGTGCGAATGGAACCGACCCGCCCAGGCGTTAGCGGACTCCTCGCCCCTAGCTGTCTCGGACAAGACGCCCCCGGCTCCATCGGAAAAACGCTTGCAAACGGACGACAGCGAAGAATCCAATTCTCCGGTTCAGACGGCCGCGTTTAGTCAACGGCAACCCGACCCGGCCCAAGTCGCCGTCCGCGTCCGTGCCCAAGTCAACGGCGTCGCCATCCTTGACAGCGAAGTGAAAGAGGCCTGCTATCCTCAGCTCCTGGCGACCCAATCGTTGCCCGAGCCTGAAAGAAGCGCCCGCCGTGCCGAGATCTTTCGCCAGCAGTTGGAGCAGATCATCGACCGGGAAGTAATCCTGCAAGATCTGTATCAACGACTCGCCAAGCAAAAACGAGTGTTGGAAAAACTCGACGAGGCCGCCGACAAGGAATTCGACAAACGCCTCAAAACGATCAAAGAACACAACAAAAACATCAAAACGGATGAGGACCTCAAGAAGGCATTCACCTCGATGAATTTATCCATCGACGGCTTCCGCCGGCAGGTCAAACGAGACTTCATGGCCCGCGAGTACATGAGAAACTTGGTCTTCCCCACCGTGGATAGTGGCATTGGGCTACCCCAAATTCGCGAGTATTACATGCAACACCCCGAGGAATTCAAGCAAGACGACCGCGTCGAGTGGCAGGACATCTTCGTCGATCAAAGCAAGTATGCGAGCCGGGAAGAGGCTCGGCGCACGGCCCAATACGTGGCCAAGTTGGCGAGCTCCGGACAAGATTTTCTGAAGCTCTCTGCTCAATATGACAAAGAAAACAGCGGATTCGGCAAGGCCGAGGGACTTGGCCAAAAGCGGGGTGAGATTCGTCCGACGGAATGCGAAGCGTACCTGTTTCAGTTGAAGCCGGGCGAAGTCGGGCCGGTCATCGAGCTGCCCACCGGGTTTCACGTCTTTCGACTCGTGAAGCGCGAATTTGCCGGTCAAACGCCCTTCAATGATCAAGTCCAGGATGAAATCCGCAAGAAGCTGCAAATGCAAATCGCCGAGCGCGAGTGGAAATACATGTTGACGGATTTGAAGAAAAAGGCCCGCGTGCAGATTTTGGCGGACTGAAAAATAGTTATTTCTTAGCCCAGTATAGACAATCGATAAGGAATGCAGGTAAGCAGGAAGAAAGCATTATTGACTTTTCCTGCCTTCCTGCCTTCCTCATAGCATTGTCTACTAGTAACAAAAAGTAAGACTTCCGAAGTTTTGGAGACTTCGGAAGTCTCAGGCGGGCACCGACCGAAAACTGAGGACGATCGTGATTTAGGGCTTGACGGTCGCGGCCGCGGCGGCGGCTGTCGTCGTGACCGGCGGCAAGTAGCGCGGAGCGGACGCTTCGGCGCTTCCCAGAAGCTCGCGAAGATTCTTGCGGAACTGTTCGTACTGAGTTTGCAGCGTGTCGCGCTCCGAAGTCCGCGTGGTCAGCGTCTTTTCCAATTCATCCCGGTCTTTCTGCAGCTTGTTCAATTGTTCTTCGGCGGCCGCTAATTTCTTGCGAAGCTGCTCGCGGGCCGTCTCGCCCAACTTCACGTCGCCTTCCAGCCGGCTGACTTTCGCTTCCAACGACTTGATTCGCTCAGGACCGGTGCTGCCCGGACCCTTGGCACATCCCCATAAACCCAAGGTGGATACCACGAGAATCGCAAGCGCCTTGTGGGCACGGCTCATTGGTGCAGGCTCCTTGATTGAAGGTGAAAGAATTCCGAATTTCCGGGAAAGACATGGCGTCCTAGCCTGATCGTCCGGTTTGCCGGCCGCCGGTGGGAGCCCGCAAGATTTGCCGGGCTTTCCCAGCCTCGGGAATGCCACAAAACTATTTCGGAAGAAAAGTCACCGGAACTTTACCCGATTGCCTGGCTTGGGTTATCGGAAAGGACGCGCCAGGTTCTCCATATTCCTAGCAAAGTGAATCGTCGTTAAGGACGTTGCCGCCACCGCCCGATCGGGTATAACAAAAACATACTTGGTCCGTCGGGATGGTTCTTGCCGGAGATAGTCCATGTCTGAAAATGCCTGGCTCGTCTTGTTTAGCGTTCTGATCGGATTATTCGCATTGGCCGGAGGATTGATTCCTTTCCGCCGCGAGGTAAGTCACACCCGATTGCAGTTCTATCTCACGTTATCCGCCGGCGTCATGCTCGGGGCCGCTTTCTTCCATGTCATGCCCGATGCAATCGAACAATCCGGGGGCAAGTATGTTGGCTGGTGGATGTCGTTAGCCGTCGTCGGTTTGTTCTGCATAGAGCGATTTATCGCTCCGCACAGCCATGAAGTGAACGGCCATCATCACGCTCCGCATCCCCCCGAGGAGCATCAGCATCCTCACAACCATGAGCATCACCATGAGGGGCACCATCACCACGAACACAACGGCGGCCACGATGACTCTCATTCGCCCCGCTCCGAGCCGCGCGCGGCGGCGCCGGCCGTCGCCGGATGGATGGCCGTCCTCGGACTTACCATTCACACCTTTATGAACGGCGTGGGATTGGCCGGCTCCGTGCAAAGTGATTTGAGCAAGTCTATCGCTTATTATGGCGTTCCCGGATTGGCCATGTTTTTGGCGGTCTTTCTGCACAAGCCCGCCGACGCCTTGGCCATTTCCACGGTGCTCACCCGTAAAGGCATCTCGCGGCGAAAAATTACTTGGGTACAGCTCGGCTATGTGGCCATGATTCCGATCGGCGCCTTCGCGTTTGTCCTCACCAGCGGTGCCTTGGAGGAAAGTCTCAAGCAAAAACTGACCGGCTTCGCCCTCGCCTTCTCCGCCGGCACGTTCATCTTCATCGCTCTTTCGGATTTGCTGCCCGAAGTCCAATTCCACCGCCACGACCGCGTCCCCCTCTTCCTGACGCTGGTTTTTGGAGTGTTGTTTATGGTCTTTATTGCATTTTTGGAAAGCCTGGGTGAAGGGAAGGAGAAGGAGAAGGAGGAAACGGCGAAACCGGTCGCCGCGATATCGCTGGTCATTTCCATGGATCGGTCAAAGCCCAGGCTAGCCCCGGATTCGAACCCGTACTCTTAGCATGATTATCTTGAGTATCGCGTTTCGTCTCCCTACAATGAAGCGCGCCACGTTGGAAGCCAACGCCATCAGCCGCAACATCTCTTAACGTCGGAGATTGGAAATGGGACATGCGGTTCACATTCGTAGCCGTGAGCAATACATCCGGGCACTTCGCGTGCTTAACAGCGTACCGGGGACTTGGCGAGGCATCGGGCCGTCCTCTGATCCCGTATTGTTGCTGACCGACTCGCAATACAACGCGCTTCTCTTAGCCGGCGTCGTCTCTTCCAACGACAAAAAGGCCCAGCCCCGTGGCAAAAAAGCAATCGCCAAAAAAACCAAGTCTTGAAGAGACCCCTTGCTTTGCTCCGACACCGCTATGGTGGCCGGTTGACGCCCCCAATGGAGGGGTTTGCTTACCGATTCACGATTTGGCTGCCCATTCTCACTCAAGGCAAGGTGGTATTCACAGAAGAGCAACAGTCCCGTCTCAATGACCTCTTTCATGACTGTTTCGGAGGTTTCACCCAATCCAGCGTGGAAGGTTTTCCGCCCTGGTCTGGCTCTTGGCTCCCGGCAGAAGCTGAGGAGCCGATCGTTGATCATCACATCGTGCTGATCATCTATGCGTTGCAAGACGTGCAATCGTTAGCTTGCATGCGGCACCTGAAATGGATTCTACAACAAGAGCATGTGGCTGCTCAGGAAGTCGTCCTGATCGAGCAGATCCCGGTTCACCTAATCGAGGCTGCCAAACTCAGTTAATGCGGTCTCCATGACTCGGCGAGGCCCTATGTTGCTCGGCAGGTTGAGGCATTATGTATTCTCACGGCCGTTCCAAGCGATCAGCACAAAACCTCAATCGTGAACCCTCCAGGAGCGACAAAGTAAAAAGTCCACGATCCGTGCTGCCGGCTGGGCGGCGGCACATCGTACCCATCGTCCTTTAATCGCTGGTTGATCTCGTTGACCCGCTCCGGACTTTCCTGCCCGAAGCCGATGTGGAAGTTGACGGGATACTTGACCTCACTCTCCCCGCCTAGTTTCATGCTCGTGAGCGAAAGAAACAGGCCGCTGTCATCCGTCAAGAAGGCGATGTTGTTATTGCCTCCCGCGTCCCGCAAACCGAAGTATTTTTGCAGAAATTGGTGCGTTTCGGGAACGTTGGTCACGGTGAGGTTGAGGTGGTTGAGTCTCATGTAGCCGACTCCAAAAACGAGGGGTGCGTCAGGTAAAGCCCTCTATGACCGTAATTATAGCGAGTCAGCCGCAGAGTCCGTGTCGAAAGGAACAGGCTTCCCCCGAGGCAGATTAACCTTGAACTCCTGTCGCAATGTTCCCAGAATCAATGAAGCTGATCGCTCTCCCATTTGCCCAAGAACGAGAATTTCATGATGAAATCAGCGTGGCCCCTTGCGGCAATTCTAAGCTTTTCACTTTCTTTTCAGGTGACCCGAGCCGATGAGCCGCCGTATCTGGAATTCGTCCGAGCTTTGCGCGAAAAGCGGCGGGCACCGGACTTGGCGCTCGAATATCTGCAAACACTGAGCAAGAAGCCGAATTTGCCGAAGGAGTTGGCTTCATTTCTGCCCCTGGAAATGGCCGAGTGCCGCATGGAGTTGGCCCAGCTGGAAATGGACCCGGACATTCGTATGGGCATCTTTCGGAAGGCGGAAGAGGAGTTCCGCGCCTTCCTGGCCGCCCATCCGAACTCTCCGCAAGCCGCGGGCGCGAATTTGCACTTGGCCCGAATCATGTCCCAGCAAGGCGCCACGCAGCTCAGCCTCGCTTTTCGCCAAGACAGCAAAGAGGCTCGCAGCGCTGAAAAAGAGAAAGCCCGAGTCAAATTCGATCAGGCGGCCGGCAGTCTGACCGTCGCCGCCGCCCAAATCGACGAATTGCTCAAGAAATCGGACTTGAGCGCGGCCGACCGGAAAGCCCTCGCCCGCGACAAACGACTGGCCCAATTCGACATGGGCGTCAATCTGTTCTACAAGGCCAACACCTTCAGCGACGACGCCACGCGGTCCGTGACCATCGCTCAGGCCCGGGACTTTTTCAAGAAGGCGGCCGCGTTGGGCGGCGACAAAGACTCACTCCACTTTGAAAACGTCGCCTGGCTGGCCCGTTGCTACGCCGAGACCGACGATCCCAAAAACGCCGACGCTCAGTTCGCCGAGGTCTTTCGCCAAAAAGGACCCGAATCCGAGCCGGGGAGACGGCTCGCGCTTTATTTCCGCCTGAGATTCATGGAAAGGGATCCGAACATCAAGGCGGAGGAGCGAGCCAAGAGGATCGAAACGGAAGCCACCGCCTGGTTAGATACCTATCGAGAATATGACAGCTCCTCCGAAGGATATGCGGTGCGGTACTTGCTGGCCAAGGCTTACAACGCTCAGGCGCAGCGCGTCGCCAACCAAAAATCCCCCGAGGCACAGAATCTTTACAGCAAGGCGGAGGGCCTCTTGGACGCCGTCGAGCACGGCGACAACGACTTTGTGCAAGAAGCGCACGATCTGCGCATGCAGATTGTTTTCAAGAAGTCGTCCGAGATTTCGGGCGGCGACATCGCCAAGCTGGCCAATTTTCAGGAGTGTTTCCTCCGCGCCCAATACGAGATTTTCCAATTGGGCGAGGAAGGTGAGCAAGCTCGCAAAGCGCCCCCCGCCAAGCAAAAAGATTTGGAAGCCAAGCGGCAAAAACGTCTAGCCGGCATCATTGAGGCTTTGAGCCGGTCACTGGAGTTTGTCGACGATCAAACCTCGATGAAAGATCAGGCCGAAGCTCAGTATCTATTGAGCTTCGCATACTTGGCCTCCGACCAGCCTTATCCCGCGGCCGTGTTGGGCGAAGACTTGGCGCGGCGATTACCCAAATCCGCACGAGCGGTGGCCGCGGCGGGATATGCCTTGGAGGCGTATTCCAAAATCCTGAGCGAGCAGGAACAAAAAGGGGCAGCGAAAGCCAGCTTGGAAGGCGACCGATCGCGAGTTCGCAACCTGGCCGCTTTCATGGAAGTGAATTGGCCCAAAAACCCGATCACGAATTTGGCTCGATATCAGCTGGGTCTGCTCGCGATCAAGAGCAACACTTACGCCGAGGCCGTGGAAGTCTTGGCCCGGATCACGCCGGATTATCAAGCGTATTCGGCTTCGCAGTATGACTTGGCGATCTTCGCGGCTATCCCGGCATTGCGAGACAAGATCGCCCCGCCCGCCGGACAGAGTCCGACTTATTTTCAGGATCACGCCATCGCCGCCCTGAGGAGAATTCCCGAGCCTCCCGCAGACGCGCCGCCGGAAATCGTTCGCTATTACCTCCTGGGCAAGCAACAGCTTGCCATGCTTCTTCTCGGCGCTCGTCAATATGACGAAATGGTTCAAGTCGCGCAGCAGCTCCAAAAACAGTTCAAGGAGCGGGCCATCGACGAAGCGCTCCGCAAGGCCCTGGAGCCGGCGATGGAAACGCTGGTGTTCTTGACCCAGTATGCCCAGGCTGAGATCGCCTACCGCGCCGGCCAGTACGACAAGGTCCGAGTCATTGTCGATCCAATGCTGCAAAACGTGGCCAAACAGTTGGGAGGGATCAAAGACTTAGAAGCCAAGACCCAAAAAGAACAGGATGATTTCGACGCTCAGCTCCAGCAGAAAATCAAGAACAACCAGCCTGTTAAGGACGATGATCAAAAGAAGCTGGAGGAATACAAGGAGAAGGTTTCGCGCCTCGCTCAGCAAAGCCACTGGAAAGGCCAGCTCTTGCGATCACTTCTCGTGCTAGACCTGAGAAGCAAAGTTCAGGAAGGGAATATCCAACAGGCGCAGCAAGTTTTTGACCTACTCAAGAACACTTCCGGTTATCTCGAAGGCGGCTCGACGGGAGTGCTGCTGGAAATCGTCCAACAGCTCAAGGCGCAAATCGGAGAGCTGGAAACCGCGGCCGCCAAAGATCCAGTCAAAAAGGAAGAACTGAACAAGATCCTTACCGGCTTCACCACGTTTCTCGACAAGCTGGCCGAGCAGCCGGCGACTCTGTCCGAGGACCTGATCGGCTTTGTCGCCAATAGCTATTCGGGCATGAAGAAGCATGCCAAGGCGGCGAACCTCTTAGCGCGAATACCTCCGCCAAAACCGACGCCCGCTCCATCGGAAGAAAAGCAGGAAGATAAAGACAAGCGCGAGCAGGAAGATCGGCGGAAAGAGGCATTCTATCACCATGTCCGCCTCATGTACGTTCGAGAGCTTCGTCTGGATAAGCAGTTTGATCGAGCTGTCGCCGAGATCAAGAAAATCATTTCCGAATGGGGTCGCAATAATCTCGACGTCCAACGCGAACAGATATTTATCCTCGAGGATGAAGAAAAATTCGCCGCGGCCGCCAACATGTGGAGCAAATTGATGCAAGAGAAGCTCAAGCCCCATGTTGGCAAGGACAATCGGCTCACCGACCAATACTTCGATTGCTACTATCACCGCGTCTGGTGCATGTACAAGTTCGGCATGAAGCAGAAGGACCCGGCAAAAAGGCAGGACTATATCACCCGAGCAGCCACCGAGCTCGTGAAGCTTGATCGAAGCAAAGTCACGCTCGCCGACCACGTGAAAAAGAAATTCGACGATTTGCTTAAGCAGGAAGAGCCGTTGCGTAAACAATACAACGCCCTGAGGCAGAGCGAAAAATCCGCCCAACGATGAGCGCGCTCTATCGCTTGCGGCTTAGCGGCGGAGTGCCTGCTGGAGCGCTAGGCCGCAACCGATATTCGGAGAAGTTGAAAAGGAACTGAGATCATGAAAAATGCTTATTGGGGCTTGTTTCTCGCTGCTGGATTCATGCTAGTGACAGGCCACGTGGCCTGGAGTCAGGAAAAAGTTCGCTTCTATGACCGCAAGGCCAAGCCGCCGAAGGAAGCAACCATTACCGGCGTCATTCAGGAAGAATCGCCGGCCCGCATCCGGATCAAACCTGCGCGTGGCGAGGCCCGGACTATCCCGGTCAACAACGATCTGATTGAAGTGGAATATCAAGTGCCCAGCTTGCTGTCCCAGGACTATCGGAAAGCCCGGAATCGAGAGCTCGACTTCATGAAGCCGACCGCGGCTCCCGGAGAGAAACAAGTGGCGCTGGGCGAGGCCGTCGAAGCTTATCAGAAGCTCTTGCCGCAGCTCAAAGACGAAAAAGTGAAACGGAACATTCAATTCAAGATTGCTAAACTCACGGCCAACCAAGCAGAGTCCGACTCCGCGCAAGTGGGGGCGGCCATCGATAAACTCGCCGCCTTCAAGAAAGAGCATCCCGATAGCTGGCAGATCACTTCCGCGACCCGCACCTTGGCCGGTTTGTACGTGATCAAAAAAGATTGGGATAACGCCCTCAAGACCTATCAGGATTTGGCCAAAACCGCCGGTGTCTCGGGCGAAATTGTCCAGGAATGCGACTTAGCCATCGCCCAAGTGCTGGTCCGGGCGGAAAAGTACAACGAAGCCGTGGCCAAGTTGAATGAATTGGAAAAGACCGTGCCCTCCGGCACGCCGCAGGCCGTCCGGCTGCAAATCACCAAAGCCAATTGCTTGGCCGCCACCAATAAAGTCAACGAGGCGATCAAGCAGCTCGATGACCTCGTTGTCAAGACTTCCGATCAAGATCTAATCGCAGCGGCTTATAACGCCAAGGGCGATTGCTACCGCAATGCCAATCCTCCTCAACCCCGCGCTGCCATGTGGGAGTATCTCTGGGTCGATGTTAAGTACTCCCAGAATCCCAAGGAGCACGCCAAAGCCGTGTTTCATCTGTCGCGGCTCTTTCGCGAATTCAACGACGACAAGCGGGCCAAGATTTACGAGGAAAAGCTGGCCAAGGAACTGTCGGGAGTGGAGTTCGATCGGCGTTAACAGACCTTACTGGCGCGTCGGGCTATGGGTCTTGCCGGCAAGAGAGATTTGCTATAATGTCGCGAGCTTGGCGAGCGGGGCCGTAGCTCAACTGGGAGAGCGCAGCGTTCGCAATGCTGAGGTTACGGGTTCGATCCCCGTCGGCTCCATTTTTGACATGCTCTCGTCACTGCCCCGGAAGTGTGCGAAAACCGCATGATATCCGGGGTTTTCTTTTGCTGACCGCTCGGTGTCCACTGTCTCTGTTTGTCTCCGATTGTCTCCCAGACATGCCGTCTTCAGGCTAAGGAATGGGCCAAGGTGTTTTGAGCCTCCGTCGGTGCCGGTGGTGGCCAATATGCTGGCGGCCCGGTCGGGGCTGTCGGTCGGGATCGGCAAGGATTGGACTGCGGCCGCCAGATCGTAGGCGTGCGAATGCGTGTAGCGGCCGGTCAAGACGTAGGTCGAGTGCCGGGCCAGGTCTCGATGCTCTTTGGGGGACACCGAGGTTTTTGCCGACCATCGTGATGTACGAGCGCCGGAGGGAATGAAAATCGAGATATCGGCCTCGAGAGTCACGGAAGGATAGGAAGTCGCTTTCTCCCGCCGGTCCGTCCGAAGGCATCCTTCGCGCTCTCAAGCCATGATTCGCGGGCGTCTTTCAAGTCCGCCTGGATCATGAGGACAGCACGCGAGCGCCACTTGCCTGGCCAGACGAAAGCGCCCGGGTTTTGTTCCGCAAGTAGCCGACCAGGGCCTTGGCCACGTCGCGTCCGTGCCGGGGGACCCCTCTACACTTGAATGATAAACAACCTCAAGCTGCCCCCAATGCTTTGCCGCTGCTTGTTTTCCCCTTCTTCAAGCGGTAGCCTTTTCCCGGCACATTAACGAGGTCGCCCATTCTGCCAACGGTGACCTGGACAACGTTCTCAAAGTCTTTGCTGGCGGAGCGGTAGCCGGTAGCCAGGGCTCGTTTTGCCAAGTCCCGAACAAGTAATGGCCCTT
>Ga0207070_1204_pt1 | contig 13670 bp, 16 predicted proteins | sample Alteio_BWMinHeat_92_FD_153591 | JGI IMG/M metagenome (GOLD analysis project Ga0207070, IMG submission 153591) | Enriched cells from forest soil in Barre Woods Harvard Forest LTER site, Petersham, Massachusetts, United States -... | ecosystem: Environmental > Terrestrial > Soil > Temperate forest >...
CCCGATTCTGTAAGCCAATCTTTTCAGCTGAAGTAATCTGAATATGGTCGATGTAATCACGGTGCCACGCCGGGCTAAAAAGCGGGTTATGGAATCGAAATGCCAGTATGTTTTCAACTGTTTCCTTACTTAAATAATGGTCGATGCGGTAGGTGCTCTCTTCGTGGAACAATGAACAAACTAGGTCATTAAGATGGTGGGCCGTTTTTTGGTTTGTGCCAAAAGGCTTCTCAATGACTACCCGGCTCCATCCATCCTCATGGCTATACAACTTACTAGTCGCAATAGACTGTAATATCGGTTCGTAGCCATCTGGAGGCACAGCTAAGTAAAACACCCGCTGGGCATAATCACTGAGAAGATCCTTTAGGCCTTGATACGGTTCCTCAAGTAAAAAATCCATTTTAATGTACCGTACCTTCTCCCAAAAAGACTGGGAACCTTGCCAAACCTCGGAATTTTCTTCAATATGTGCCCGAAAGTCTGCATCAGAATATTCTCTTCGGCCAATTGCAAAAATGGTGGGTGTGTCGTTCGAAGAAGCCTGGTTATGAAGACGAAGAAGCGCAGGGAAAAGTTTTGTCTTCGCCAAATCTCCTGTTGCACCAAAAAGGATAAAAGCCGTTTGCTTCATAGAAAGGGATTACGGGGTAGGAGTCGGTGTTTTATTCGTTTGGTTTAAAATTTGGTTTACTGCTTGTTCTTGTGTTGTATTGGCCACACTTTGGGTGTGGGAAATAATCAGGTCATCAAGTTTGTCAATCGCTGGCTTAAATACACTCACACCACCCAGACCCCGCAAAATATACGCAGCTGCCCCCAAGACAATCGCAAAACCGATTGTCGCACCAAATGCATACATGAGGCCAGCAATAAAATTCCGCCACATTAAATTACCCATGTGATGATAGGTCCGATCAAGCGCTTGGATAAGGCGCTCTACACTCGCTGAACTTGGGTTTTGAAACTCGGTAAATTCTTCGGGAGTAGGTGTAGGCATACTACAGGACTAGAAAAAGTAAGGTATATTCATTTTACCATGCAGCAAGGTACAAAACTATGAATAGGGATTTCTGGGAGGCCATACCGTGGCCTGTTATTGGGCTTGCCCCGATGGACGGGGTGAGTGATGCTGCTTTTCGTGCCATTGTTGCAAAGTATGGTAAACCCTCACTGACAATTACCGAGTTTACTGCTGCCGAAGGTATCCGTGCTGGTGCTGAACGGCTCTTGCAGGATTTCATCTATTCCCCTGAAGAACGCCCGGTGCTTGCCCAGCTCTTTGGTGCCGATCCATCAGCCTTTTTTATTGCCGCCGCCGTTGCTGCCGCCTTAGGTTTTGACGGGGTCGATATCAACATGGGCTGCCCAGCAAAAAACATTGCCGAAAAAGGAGCTGGCGCCGGCCTTATCCTTGATCCTGAACGGGCTAAGGAAATTATCCGCCAGGCTAGGGCAGGCATTACTGCTTGGGCAGAGGGTACAGAGCTTCAGGATTTGGGGGTACCCGTACATATCAGCCAAGCCGTTATGCAACGGCGTTCACAGCTAAATATCACTGAGCGCCTAAACGTGCCTGTTTCGGTAAAAACCCGTCTTGGTGTCAAAACCAATACCATTACTGATTGGGTACAGCATCTTCTGGAAGAATCACCTTGTGTTATCACAATCCATGGGCGCACCTTAAACCAGCTGTACTCTGGTGAAGCAGACTGGGAAGCTATCGCGGAAGCGGCTACACTCATCCACAAAACCCCGACAAAAGTGCTTGGAAATGGTGATATTAAAAGCATAGGAGATGCACATGCCCATATTCAAAGGTACAGGGTAGATGGGGTCCTTATCGGACGTGCATGTTTTGGAAACCCTTGGATTTTCCAAGGGCACATAGCCACTGAAAAGGAACGTCGCGCCGTTGCCCTTGAACACGCCCGGCTATTTAACACCCTTTTTCCTGGCGGACATTTTCTCCGCATGCGCAAACACTTGCTGGACTATATGCATGGTTTTGATGGCGCTAAGGAGCTGCGTGTGCGACTCATGAGGATACAGACATTGGCAGACGTTGAACAAATACTCTGCTAAGCTTAGGGCATGCAAACATTCACCCACTACATTTTAGGCCTCGGCCCCACGCTGGCATATGTTGCCATCTTTTTCACTATTTTCGCAGAGTCTGGCCTTCTGATCGGTTTTATTCTGCCGGGTGACAGTCTCCTTATCCCTGCTGGCCTTCTTGCTCAACACGGGAACCTTAATATTTTTATCCTTTGTGCGGTCACTGGCATTGCCACTATCATCGGTAATCAGGTTGGTTACATCTTTGGTAAGCAGGTGGGGCCAGCTCTCTTTAATCGGCCCGATAGCCGACTTTTTAGTAAAAGCCGACTTAAGGAAGCGCATGCTTTTTATGATAAATACGGGGTACAAGCGCTTGTCCTCGGCCGGTTCGTACCTTTTGCCCGTACCTTCATACCGATCTTGGCAGGTGTAAGTGAGATGAACTACCAAACGTTTATGCTCTATAACGTGATCGGTGGGATCCTGTGGACTAGTGGTGTTACCTTGCTTGGGTATTTCTTAAGCAAGGCTATCCCAAATATCGATAATTATGTCCTGCTTATCGTTGTTATTGTTCTCGTGCTTTCGGTCTTGCCGATCGTTATCAAACTTTTAAAGCACCGGTCTAAAGCGTAAATTGACCGTGCGCATAAATTACTTTTTGGGAGCCATCTTCAAGGGTGGCTGTCACTATCCGGTCAGTCGTACTGATGATATCGGTGTGGACAGCTGACTCATTGTAACCCATGCTAGCCCATTCTTCGGGAGTTACCGTAGCCAATTCACCAGGAAATGACTCTTTATAGGCATTGCCGACTGCTAAATGAGTATTGCCTAATGGGCCGCCCATATTTTCGTCATACAATGTTTCTCCCATTACCTTGGTGATACGGGAAAGCCGTCCATCGGTCAGCGAAAACTCACCGATTTTATTGGCATTGCTCACGGCAATCATTTCTTTGAGTAAAGATTCATTTTCGGTGGCGGTTGCCTCGACAATCAAGCCTTTCCTAAAAATCAGCCTGACGCCTGAAATTCGGTTACCGTATTGGTAAAGCGGTTGGTTAAACGTAATCTCTCCTTCTGTACGTCGCCAATCTGGTGAAATAAAGAGCTCAAAACTGGGGATATTCCTTCCTGAACCACCCAGCCACTGCCGGTTTTTCCCCAAGCCAACAGCCAAGTCTATTCCCTCGCCGACAACCCGTATTTTATCTATTGGCAAGGCGTTAAGCTCGCCACGCAGGCGTTCCAATTCACTCGCCAGTTCCCGCCACTTTTGCACTGGGTTGGGATCATCCAAATAACAGGCAACGATGATTTCTTGCCAATAGGCTTCTTGAGACATTTGGACGTCATCGGCCATTGCCTTCGTGCCATATAGCCCAAGGGTCCAGGTAAATTGGCCGGCTGCTTCCTTTTCCTCACGCCACTTCATAAATGGTTGTGCTGCCTTTGCGCGAAGCATGATCTTATGGGCTGGCAATCCTTTTAGCTCATATTTGTTATCGGTTGAAATGACCGAAACCGCGTGGTCGATAGCATCTACCATCCCTTTGAAATAGGCGGTGGGAAAGAAATCAAGCTGGGCATCTGACGAAAGCTCATAAATGTCCTTCATTTCAACATCTTCTGCGAGGAACTGCATAAGGGGGTGGCCACCTGCCCGTATAATAGTGTTCCGCAACGGGACATAAAAAGGTTTGGCCGACTCCGGCACCCGGACAAGTACCACTTCACCAGGTTTCAACCCCTTTCCACTATTGAGGGCAAAGTTTATGAGGACATCTGCGTATGCATCAAGAATGGCACGCGGTGGCGTATACATGAGGATTACGGGAAAAACTTAATGATACTATAGTGATATGAGTATACATCTCCCAACAACAAAATTCCTGCTTGTGCGCCATGCCCAAACTATTTGGAACCGTGAGCACCGATATGCAGGAGACAGTGAAGTCCCATTGGCAAACGAAGCAATCGATCAAATTGCCAAGGTCTCCCGTTTCTTGGCAGATGTGCAAATTGATGCCATTTACTGTTCACCGTTAAGCCGGTGCATTGCTACCATTACCCCCACGGCGGAACATCACCAGCTCCGCATCATTATCCGCGATGAACTAAAAGAGCGGAACCTTGGTGAATGGGAAGGCAAAACAGCTGATGAGGTAAGCGTGTCACATCCTGACCACCAGTTCCCCATTAGCGCGTACAATGGTGATTTTCATGTCCCTCAAGCTGAAACCCTAGAGCATTTAGAGCAGCGGTTACGGCAATGCTTGCAAGAGATTCGTGAGAGCCACCCAGGCCAAACAGTAATCCTTGCCACCCATGCCGGTGTCATTTGGGCAATTGAACGGCATATCATTGAAAATGCCAAGTCCGTGCCCCTGTTTGCCCCCAATTGTTCAATTACAACGCTTCTCTCTGACCAGCATCATTTTCGGCTGCAAGCATTTACTCCCCTTGAAGGCATGTAAGTTCTAAGCCGCTTCTCAGGGGTAAAAGGAATACTCAAAAAGGACTCGCATGCACGAGCCCCTTTTGCTCACAAAGGCTTTGAAGCTAGGCAGCCTTAACCATTTCCTCTTCTTTAGTACCGAAACCAACGAAGAGTGCTACCACAGCAATCACGACGTGAAGCCAAGTATCAGCCATGTTATTAGCAATGAAGCCAAGAACATCGTTGGTACCAGCAACGAAGCCAAGAATTGCAACTAATGCGTACACTACCCCGAAGATCTGGAAGTAAAGCTTGGCGTATGCCGCGCTTGTCATGCCAGTCCAAAGAGCAATGATACCACTCAAAAGGTGGATTATGTTATGGGCCGTATTTACGTGGAATATACCAAGTAACATATGGTCGCTATTGGTAACACCAGGAATAAACCCTAGGATGCCAACAAGGATCAATACGACTCCAAACCAAGTTGCGATTGTCTTTGTCACCACATATCCACCTCCCTTCATGAGATGCCTCTTAAACTTAGAATATACCTTCCAAAGGGGAAATCAAGTACAATAAGGCATAAATACTAACCCCATCTCATGATAGAACCAAACACGCCACTACCAAGTTTCCGGATACATGATGACCAAGGCACTGAATTTACTCAGGCATCATTTCAAGGCAGCTGGACTATCTTCTACTTTTATCCAAAAGATGAAACTTCAGGATGTACTGCCCAAGCATGCTCGATTCGGGATAGCTATAGTGAATTTACCAAGCGGGGTATCAAAGTATTTGGAATTAGCAAGGACTCAGTAAAATCCCACCAGAAGTTCCGCAATAACCACAACCTTCCTTTTCCGCTCTTGTCTGATACAGACCATTCTATGGCCATTGCCTTTGGCGTGTGGGCTGAGAAGACCCTGTACGGCAAAAAATATATGGGCATGGAGCGCAGTACAGCTCTCGTTAATCCAGAAGGGATAGTCGTTGCGACTTTTCCCAATGTCTCTCCTGAGGAACACGCAACCTTCCTTTTAGAGCATATACAACGATTTCTTGGTAAGGAATAAAGTACTTTCTGAGAGCATATTTCCTCTATTCTCAAATTACAAAGGTGAAACCCCCTTGCTTTTTACTGAGAATAAGCTACTATACCGCCATGTAGGGTTTCGTGCACGTTTTGGGCCGAAAGGGTCGTCCTACGGGTTAGTTTACATAATGTTTTGTACACAATGACACGACGTTTATACGTAGGAAACCTTCCTTGGTCTATCGATACTGAGTCTCTCAAAGAGATGTTCCAGGAAGTCGGCGAAGTAACATTCGCTCAAGTAAAATACAAACCAGACGGCAAGTCCCGTGGGTTTGGTTTCGTAGAGATGTCCACGGTAGAGGAAGCAGAAGCAGCTATCAAAAAATTTGACGGTATGGATCTTCAAGGTCGTACAGTCACTGTTAATGAAGCTCAGCCTCGTCCTCAGCAGGATGGCGAACGCCGTCCTTACCAAGGACATCAGGGTGATGACCGTGGAGGCTATGGCAATCGTGACCGTTCATTCGGTCAGCGCGATGACCGCCGCCCTCGACACTCTGAGCCTCGTCAGTACGCAGAAGCAGCTCCAATGGAAACAACGGAAGCTCCTGCCGCTGAAGAAGCACCTATGGATGATGACATGGAAGCTGCGGCCTAAATGCACACCACTAAAAAGTCCGCCTTCGGGCGGATTTTTTAGTTTCCTGCAGAAACAACCTTGATAAAGCCTAATACCCGTTGCCGTTCTTCAAGGCTTTGCCGTGCTGCCGCTTCAAGACGGCCTAAATCCTTGGTCAAGGCAGCTGAAACATCAATCGCTGATACTTCTTTAAGTGCTTGGCGAGCCGTTTGGACTTCTTTCAAAATACGCTTGGCTAATGACGGGGCGCATGCTTCCCAAAACACCCGCTTGAGTGTAGCCAAATCAGTTGACTCACCCAAATCCCTTACTTTTTTGATTACTGTCACATTTACCAAAGTCAGAATGCCTCGCTCTAAATCTTTGGTCCAATCATGCATATCATCGGTTAATTGCCGGGCGGCCAAATAGGAGCGAAAGTATTTTTCTAACGCATGCACTGACGGCCCCGTTAGCGGTTCACCTGCTGCAACCAGTATCCCAATAGGCCCAATGGCATGCCCAAATGACCTATCGGTAAAGGCGCTGCCCCTGTTCCAGTTTGGCAAGGAAACTGAAAGTATTGATTCGCTGCTCGCTAAGCGTGCCTCCTGCATTTCCCACAGGGTTGCCGCATCTAAGGAAGCCATTACTCTTTGAAAGTATTCAGAGAGGCCTGTCCCGGGCAATACAGAGGCATAAGCTTCTGCCAATGTCCTCGACAGAAGTGCTGCCAAGGGAAGTTTTTGAGTTTCTCCCTCGCCATCGTAATGGTCATCTAAAATTGTATAGGCCATCCATCCCCAGAGCATCCCGACGCCCAATTGAATGACAATTTCATCGGCTACCGTAGTATGTTTTAGTGATTCACGAAAATAGTACGGGGTGAGAAGGATACTTTGCCCATGCTTTGCAGCAAAAAATGCTTTTGCTAATAGCGTGGCTTGGTTACGAAACAAGCGGGGCCAGGTTGTGATGATTTTGTGTGCCTGCTGTTCTATAGCAGCGAGCATACACCCCTCTTTTTTAAGTAATGGGCTACCTTTGGCACCCCGCCCTGGTTTCTGTCGTTCAAAATGCATGAGGGCATACGCACACAAAGCAGTTGTAAGTGCAGCTGAACCAGCAATCCACTCAGAACTCTCTACCACAAAAGCCTCAGGCGGCCACCCTCCGGTATCTTGTTGGGTTTTTCGTAAGTAACCTGCCAAATACTCTTGCGTACGAATAGATTCCGGATATACAACCAGTACCCCTAGAAGAAGTGCCGCTTTTTGTGGGGTCATAGTCTCCTTTGCTAGTTTTTCAGCCCTTTTGCGTAACCGTGCTGATACCACTGTCCGCCCGATAAAAAAGAGCACCGCTTCTTCCCCGCAATAGTAGGGTGAAAGGGTGTTTTTCTCAAGGCATTTTTCTAAATATTCACCGAGCTTAAGCAAAGTCACTCTTTGCCCCTTTAAAAAGGAGGCAATATTGGCATTCACGATGGGGTCAACGTCGCGCCAGACCTTTTTGGCTGATACTGGCACAACCCAAGTACGGTACGGCCCTCCTACAGATTCTTCAACCAGTGTTAATAGCCGCGTAGCCTTCCCTATTACCTCACCAGATAAGGATTCTCCTAACGTCTGGCGCGCTAAAAGTGCACAGGCTGTATCATCCATATCGTCAGGATACGGCCGGATTATGTCGGGGTTGGCTGAGCGTGCCCAATAATTATACGATCCGCCTTGACGTTCTTCCTGGATACAATAGCGCAATGCCCGGCTCTTCAGCGCAGGTGAAAGATGCTCCCCTATCAACCCTAAGATAAGATAGGTAAGAAAGGGGCTTGGATGAAGCACTGACTCAGAAAAGGGTTGGCCCATGCTACTAGCGTAGCTAGGGAAATGGCCACCCTTTTCAGCCTGCTCAATGAAGCCCAAAGCCTGCCGCACCGCTTTACTGAGGCGCATGGGTTTTTAGAGCAAATGTACGTACAGGAATCGTAATTGTAAAGTGAGTTCCTTCTCCTCGTTGGCTTTTTAGCTCAATTTTCCCTGCAAAGTCATGCTCGACTAAATCACGCACGATCGTAAGGCCAATCCCAGTTCCTTTCTCTAAGGATTTTGTCGTGTAAAAGGGTTGGAAAATACGTTTGTGATCAGATTCAATGATGCCGCCGGCATAATCTTGGACTTCCAAAACATACCGCTGTTTTTCTGTATGGAACCGAATCAAAATCTCACGCCGCGCAATCCCATCATTCTCTTCATAGGCATCGATTGAATTTGCGACAAGGTTTTGGATAACCCGATAAAACTTTACGGGGTTACCATAGAGGACTAGCCCCTCTGGTATATCAGTGATTGTTTTTATTTTATGCAAACGCAGCCGGTAGGCCGATGCTAACAAGATCTGCTGCACTTCTTCTGCTGGTGAAAATTGGGTGTCAATTTCCTGTTGGCTAATTTGCCGGCGGGCAGCCGTAACGAACTGCTCGATGCGCTTTGTGGCACCCAAGGCATTTTGAGCGGCAATTGTAATTTCCTCGAGCTGTTTTGTATCCCCTTCTTTTGTTTGGTTATAGAGATGCTCAATATGAAGGTTAAGCGACGTAAGTGGGTTAACCAGGTCATGAAAAAGCCCGCTGGCATGCCTCCCGACATCAGTAAACCTCTGAACCTGAAGCACCCGTTCAAACTGAGAGCGCTTCAACTCTGCCGTTCGTTCCTCAACCCGTTCTTCAAGCAGGTCCCTCTCTTCTTTCAGTCGTTTCTCCGATGTAAGCGCCCTACGGAGCGAACGCTCAATCTCCCGGTTAAATAACCAAGCTATGACAACAATGACCGAAAGTGTCCCAACGAAGACAATGCCATCACTCAGGTATAAATGTTCATGCCAATCGCGACGGGGTTGGAGAATATTTTCTAACTCCAGCCCTACGATTACCAAATAGCCAACAAGTACTGCCACCGCCCACCATACACCTCGGCTCGGCAGTAAAATATTAATTAAACAAATAACAAGGGCGCACATCAATATCCCTTGTGGCAGATCAAAACCAGCTGAAGTGAGAAGCCAGGCCGTCGGCAGGATATATGTAAGAATCAGGGCGTATGCAACAAATGTCCGATATCCGAACTGCAACAAATAGGCCAAAAAAATAAAAAAGAGCATGATGACCGTCACACCAACATACCCCACACCTGAACCAGGTAAGCCAACCACTAAGTGAAAATAGTAAAAAGTTGCTGCGGCAGCTATTCCAAGCATCATTGAAGCAATGACGATGAATTTAAGCGCAACGTCTCGTCCCTCAGCAGTGATAATCTTTTCGGCCTTAACCCGGGAGGATAGGAATTTCATCAGATAAATATACGGGAAATTGGCGCCGGATAACCCGGCGCCCCTCCCACTTGACTAGACCTGCGTGTCAAACCAAGGTTCATACGCTGTGTCTTCAAGTTGTGCGGCTAAAGCGTGTAATGATGTGCTTGTACGGCCGTCTTCACTTGTCAAAACTGAATGTAGTAGCTCATTCATAAGTATACCACCTCCCTTCAATCGCGTGAACGCGCACGGATACCAGCCATGTAGCCGACACCGCTCACCGTGTGGATTAGTTTTGTTGGAAACTTCTTGTCTACATGGTCTCGAATGTATTTGATATGGACATCGACCGTATTGGAGTATGGGTCTGATGATTCATCCCAGACATGCTCCAAAATCATTGCCCGTGTCACTGCCCGGTTCTTATTGCGAATCAAGTATTCTAATAATTCAAACTCTTTCTTGCGAAGAGAGATGGTTTGCCCTGCCCGACGTACCGTCCTATAGAGAGTATCAATTTCCAAATCTTCTAGTGCCAAAATATTGGTGTTGACTTGCGGGGGCCGGCGCAGCAAGGCCCGCAAACGTGCTTGTAACTCTTCCACACTGAACGGTTTCGTCAGGTAATCATCTGCGCCAGTATCAAGTGCCTTTACTTTGTCTTCTAGGTCACCCACTCCCGTGAGCATTACTACCGGTACAGTAATTCCTTGCTCGCGTAATGTTGAACACACAGTAATACCAGACATATCTGGGAGATGTATGTCCAATATGACTGCGTCGTAGGAATTCACCTGCGTGCGATATAAACCATCAGTAGCTGTGTAGGCCACATCTACAGAGTAATTTTTGCGCAAAGCAGCTTGAACGGCGACCGTTAAATCAGCGTCGTCATCTACAATCAATATGCGCATAACAAATACATTTTTGAGGGACCATACGTACAATACCCTAAAAAGATTAAATTTTTATTAAATTAATTTCACTAGCGCACTAATGATTTATACAAGGCAACAAATTGATCCAGAGTCTGCTCAATTGAGTGTATTTGCACAGCTTTTCGGCCAGCATCGCCAAATAAATGACCCTGTTCAGGCGCTTCTAACAGTCGTGTCACCGCGTAGGCAAAAGCCGAAGCCGTTACGGGTGAAACAAGTAACCCTGTTTCGCCATGTTTGATCAGTTCCGGCAATGCCCCGCCCCGTGCACCAACGACCGGCAAACCGGCAAGCATTGCTTCCATAGTTACAATGCTCTGTGTCTCAATCCTCGATGGGATAACAAAGACATCTGCATCTCCGTATTCCTTGGTCAAGGCTTTGCTATCGGCTGGCACCGCACCGGTAAAGTGCACCACACTTTCTAGAAGGTGTTGTCGTACCCAGCGCTTGTAGTAACTAAGCTTATTGCCATCCCCAACAATTGTTAGCCGGATGGGATACTGTGCCAGGATAAGCGGCACAGCCCGTAAGAGTACCAGCAGGTTCTTATCTTCATCGATACGACCCACAAAGAGCAACTGGGGATGGTCCTTCTCAACAGGCATTTCACGCTTGATCTTTGCCAAGTCTGAAGCTGTATTAATACCATTGGATATTACAACCAAAGGTGGCATTAATTTTTGAGTCAGAAGGTCCTGCCTGACTGTTTCCGTAGGGCAGGTAATCACGGTGCATTCATTATAAAAATCATTGCAATATGCACGGATAAAGGGTTTGAAATTGCCAGCGATATACCTACTGAAGGGCAAGTACGCCGTAACGAACGGCAAACTGAAATGATAGGTAGCAACAATAGGAAGCCGATTCTTTTTGGCAAACTTTTGTGCCGCTGCCGAGCAGCCGCCAGGATCTTGGGCATGGATAATATCGGGGGCAAATTGCTTTAGGATTTTCGTTAGCGTCCGGTCTTGCCGTACGACAAGCCGAAACTTTTTACGTACAGGGTTAGGAATCGAACGGATCCGGTACACTGGGATCCCTTCATCGTACTCAATGTATGGCTTACCAATCGGGCTGGCACTGCATACAATCACATCATGCCCCCGGTTTTTAAGCCCAATTGCCATATTGCGCGCAAAAACCGCAACACCAGAGATGTTGGGTGGGTATGATTCGCTAACAACGGCAATACGCATACAAATTATCGTTTACGGGAAGGAAACATGCAAAAAAGCTCGTTCATACGGATCAATGAATACATAAGGCTTCGGAGCACCGGGGTCTTTAGTTGGGAGGAATACATTTCAACAACCCGCTTTTTCTCTTGCACCTCTTTGCCGGTTAGTGGAAAACAAGCCCAGGTACCTTTTTTGACTAAGTTACGGGGTGGCAAAAGAGCACTTTCAGGAGCAAATTTTCGTGGCCACGGATAGTACGGCGGATAGTGGATAAGGTACTCTAAAAGAATAAAGTCTGGCTGCTGCTTGTACAGGTCATATACTATTTGTGAGACAACCTTATGTTCACGATGTAAATCAGCGGGATGGGGGCTAATGACAATGGTGGGCCGATACCTTTCAATCTCTTGCTGTAAAGCTGCCTGCACCAGCCCCTGGTTTTCTTGAGGAAGTCCACCGTTGCAATAATTGAGCTCTACTTTACCATCTTCTTGGATTCCTAACGCATTCAGCACATCCTGAAATTCCTGCGCGCGAATTGCTTTGAGGCCTCGGCGGTTGCCATCGGTGACTAATACAATCCGGCAGCTCGCACCGGCCGCCGTAGCGCGGCGTAAATAACCACCAGCTGCCAACGCCTCATCATCGGGATGTGGAGCAAAGAAAAGCACCCGATCCGTTTTTGCGGGATCAGGCAATTGAACGAAGTGAGGCACTTGGTCTTTATGACGGGAGAAAAAACGTTCTCGTACACGAATGCTCAGAGAACGGGGGGGCAAAACAGGGATAGACATGCGTAAAATTTCTTAGCCGCTCCATAATATCAGATTTTTGCAGTCGTTCTAAGCTTGACAGAGTATTAAATTCATCCTATTCATATCTCATGGCTTTCGAAAACATCACTTCAGAAACAACTCAGCCTACTGGCAGCTATCCGTACCTCTGGTCATTTATTGTAACCGGTACCTTTCTTTTGATTGTCGCCATACTCTGGTATTTCCAAAAACCAATCCAGCAGTGGTGGCACAACGTAGGTGAAGGCGAACCAACGGCTGAAATCGTCACCGTACCTCCTTTCCTCGTTGCAGAACCAGTAATAACTGCCGCGCCTGGAACCACCCCTACCCCAACAGAGCCACCCGTTTATACCTACATCAGCACCCCTACCCCAGCAGCAGTGGCTCCACAAGGTACCCGCCTTCCAACTTCTGGGCCAGCCGATAGTATCCTTGTTATTGGCTTTAGTGGGCTGGCATTAGGCGTAGCGCTAGGAGGCAACAGCCTCATCGCCCGCAGGAAATTACGTTCCCAAAGTCGACGGATCGATATCCTTTAGCTATTACGGGGCGCTACCACCACTAATCGGTTAGCAGTAGTCAAAGCAGGCCAACAGGTTACCAAAGAAATAAGGTATTTGCTTGATATTCAATTTAAACTCTCAGAAGTAAAAATTAAATTTTTCTCCTGTAAGTGAATTTAATGCGCTTTTAGGCCTCAGAGGGTTGACTTTTTCCGAAAAGTTGGCATAATATACGGGCTAGTTTTCGCCGTTGGGCGAAGGGGCAGAAAAATGCAAGAAATACGAGTAAAGATACCGAAAAGGATCCGAAAACTTGCCCCTTGGCTTGAAATTTTGGGGCGTATTAAAAATGTGTGGGACCGGTTCGCGATAGCCGATGAGGTCTTCGCGATGTTCCCGGCGCCCACTCTATGGGTTGAACTCGACACAGAGTTGACCGTCCGCGCCGCAAATGCGGCCTTCCGCACCTTGACCGGTGGGTTGTTTGAGCCAGAGAATACCTACCTCCCGGCGTTGCCTATCTTTGGTGAAACTTTTCCGGATGATGACACAGATCTCGGCATGCAAATTGCTGAGCTCGTTCTCAACCCAGGGTTACGGCACGAACGCCCCCTGCCCCTTGACCCTCTAGGAGAGGGAGTACCCCGGTGGTTCATGGTCGCCGTCTCGAAAAAGAGACAGATCAATGGGAAATGGTGTGTGCTCATAACATTCACCGATGTCCATGAGCTTGAGGAGCGGCTGAGAAAGGCAGAGTCAAAGATCGGGGTCGAC